>Ga0126337_10000382_pt1 | contig 21641 bp, 12 predicted proteins | sample DipCmetagenome_FD_92527 | JGI IMG/M metagenome (GOLD analysis project Ga0126337, IMG submission 92527) | Coral microbial communities from La Bocana,Puerto Morelos, Mexico - Diploria C A metagenome | ecosystem: Host-associated > Invertebrates > Cnidaria > Coral | place: La Bocana,Puerto Morelos...
AGTAAGCAGTTAAGGGACCAAAAAGAACACGCGCGCCAGAGTCACAAGAAAAATAGGTATACGACTGTCTTAATCCCAGTGATTCTTAAAATCGTGTGTCTAGATATATCGTTTACATAACCACAGAAACATACAGATACATGTATGACTTCATATGTTTCTGATTTAACTCAGTGGGTGCATGTATACAGACCGTAGAACCCAGTCTACGAAAGTTGAAATCTTAGTTAGTGTGAAGCATGATACATTCATGAAATCAATACATGATTGATTATCGCAGTTATGCACACAACTTAAGCAGTTGTGAAATACAGGCCTTTCAGGCTTAAATTTCACAACTACTTAAGTTGTGTGCATAACTGCGATGATCGATCATGTTTTCATGTTTCTACGCAGTTCAAATATATGATCCTTCGTATATTCATTTGCATGACATTCATACCACCTAATCTTCAATTTATTTCCCTCTATCTTTTATTAAATAAATCTCATTTGATTACTTTTTAGCAGGAGCTCGGACTTGGAAGGAGCACTTTGTATATCGCCAAATAAGAATTGTGGTGTACTGTGTGTAGTACAATTATGCATCGCAAGATAAAATATGGTCTCGTACAATTTCAATGGAAAATACTGTTTCTCGCGAGAAGGGAACTGCATCTCATTGGAATACTAGCATCTGCTTTAATAATTACATTAATTACTGGAGTCTTCGTCAAGTCTTCGCACTCTACCGCGCCTCCCAGATTTTCTAGCCTTTTCATTCCTCGCCACGAATGTAGATCTTGGAAAACAACTCCGCAGCACAAAACCACTTTGATTACCAAGACTGCTTGCGAACGAGACTATTTCCTTCTTATCCTGGTATCGACTGCACCGGCACATTTGGAAAGGAGAAATTTAATTCGTGAAACTTGGGGCACGGATAACAATCAGACTGCGCCTCAGTGGAAGACATACTTTGTGATTGCTCAAACAGAGAATCAAACACTTTCGGATTTGGTCAACGCCGAAAATAAGAACTACAGCGACTTAATCCGTGGTAATTATCTTGAGAATTACTGGAACCAGAGTTTGAAGATACAGATGGCCTTCGAATGGGCTGCCAGATATTGTATGTTTTCGTTCCTATTGAAAACAGACGATGATGTGCTGGTTATGACAAAAGATTTGATACAATTCTTGCAAAGGAAACCCACTCCTAAACAAGGGCTTTTCATGGGCGCGCTGCACCACAATCCTAAAGTACGTCGAGAAGGGAAATGGAATGTCGCCTATGAAGAGTACAAATACACATACTATCCAGATTTCTGTAGTGGTGCTGGCTTTGTTATGTCATATGATGTTGTCGAGTGTTTGGTTCCTCTATTTGATGTGATTAAGCCGTATAGAATGGACGATGTGTATATCGGAATGCTCGCTCAGGAGGCAGGTGTGATACCTGTACATCACAGCGGGTTCTATATGCCAATTGATAATTATGATGATTGTAATTTTGTTCCAAACACTCTCGTTCAGCATCGAGCCACTGGACAATGTTTGTTGAAACTGTTGCGTATGCACGCTAAACGTCTTTCTTATTATAGAAACTTAGGGTCCTTTTTTTGATATTTTTTTCAGTCTTGCAAAATTGTACCTGCTCTTGCCGTTTCCTCATACATACAGCATGCTAATGAGTTTTATGAAGAATGTTTAAAGTCATTTTGCTATCAATGGGTCTTAACTGATCTAGTCTCAATGGACATTTCTAAGATGATTTTTTTGTTCCCTTTTTGAAGCTGCTGTTATTGCCTCCGCAAGGTTTTGGCCCAGAGGCAAGAACCCGAAGAGGCACCCTAGGAGTCCCCGGGTGTATACATACAAGGACAAAGAATATTTGTTCAAAAAGTAAGAAATGTGTTTGTAATGTTTGTAATATTTTAGCAAGCGCGCAAGGTGGTGTCGGGTACTTGCAACCACGAGGTCGCGTTTCGTCACCTTCGTCTTCTAGCAGCATCTTGCAGCATTGGAAGGTCTTGCATCTACGAGTTAGCGCTTGTTTCGTCGCCTTCGAACTTCACCATCTTCTAGTAGCATCTTGCAGCATTTGAAGGTCAATAAAAGTCTTCAAACGTTAATTTCTCAGCATTTGTATACGTAATCTTTGTATGCAATACACATCCAATATATAAACAAGATATCAAAAGCGGAGGCAGCTATAGTGAACACTGTTTCTAGTTTATTTATTTAAATGTGACGCAAAGCAGCAAGGACAAAATACAAATCAAAATAGTGGTATATTAAGCCGGTCTAATCAAGTCTAAAATAATCTTGAAAATTAACATAGTCCGCGCAAATTGTTCTTAGGGCCTGATTAAATGGCCGAACTAAAATATAATTTTTAAAAAAAGAATGTCGAGTACAGTGAAAGTTTCAAGAGCTACGTATGGTATTAGAATTGCCTACACTCTGCACAGTTCTGGCTATGTCTTTGTCGATGATGTCTTGTAGAACTCAGTTATTTGATGCTGAGTTGAAATGTTGATTTACCAAATGCAAGAAGTGTGTGTCGTTACCAGCATCAAGAAGGAAGATTGTACAATGCAATCTTTTCAGTGTTGGTCAAATATAACTGATATCGGATGATTGAATCGGTGAGATAGGATTTCTTTCTTTGGTGAATACTCTCGTTCTTTCTTCGTTGATTTTGTTCTTATCCTATGGTGGAGGTGCCTGTTATATGTAGGTTATCATAGAATCGATTTTTTTCCGAATGCTTGCGACGATAACTAGTGTTCTTTTCCTAAACCAGTACGGAGAACCAGAAACCGTAATGTATGATTTGTAATCCTCTTCGTGTCATTAGGCATTTATCGACCACTTGGTTCCGTAACCGCAACAATCTCTGCCAGCAAGAGATTTTTAAAGTAGAGAAAATCCATATTAGTTATTTACTAATAGAATTCTACTAATAAAGATTAGTAGAACTCACTAGTATAGTAATGCAAATGCTGTAATCTGATTGGCTGAGCCATTGCACACTATCAGCCATTAGTGTACAGTGCTTTAGAGTGGTCGACAAGATTGAAATGTTTCCTTGTTTCTCCGAACTTTTGAAAGCACAATCTTTTAAAACATGGATAATCAAATTCCTGCGGAGACTTAAAGTAGGGTATTTACGGTTTCTTGAGCTCGAATTTTTTTAAAGAAACGCGCACACAACTACAAAATGTCAAATGGACACTTAAGTCCGCGAGAATTCTCTAAATCGTTTAGTTTAATAAATAAGACCAGAAATAATTGGAATCGTCCACGCTCAATGAAACGCGTACACAACTACAAAATGTCAAATGGACAGTTAAGTCCGCGAGAATTCTCTAAATCGTGTAGTTTAAGAAATAAGACCAGAAATAATTGGAATCGTCCACGCTCAAAGTTGTGGATTCAACCACGTGACGAAATTAACTCAACATTGATACGAAGGGTGTCGAGGAACACGCGATATCATTGTTACCGTCGATGTCTAATATTTCCTTCTTAACTAAGAGTCTCTCAAAAATTACAAAAGCATAAAGCAATTCTGAGCATATTCGGCCAAACAACAGAGTGCAGTATTCCATCAGTGAAAGAGAATTAAACGAAATAAATCCCGCAATATTTCACACTGGCAATTCACTTTTCTTGGAAACCTTTTATTCTAGGAAATGTTCTTAAAAATACCTTACACGCAAACACGCCCCTATGTAACAGCGAACTACAAGCTTTAGTACTACAGGCTCAGTAGGACACAACACGATTGAGTCTGACTTACTCCACTTACTTGTAGGACAGAAACTCGTTTCCTCAATTACCACCAGGACGATACGTCTTTATTATTTACAGTACTAATGATTTAGCCTGATAGCTAGGTCCTTAATATAAAATAATCACATTATTGTACAAGCAAAATTTGTTTTTTGTATTTTCCCAGAAAGGGAAACGGTGAACATATACGAGCTGTACGTAGGAATTTTCGCACATTTTAAGGATTTTAACGCTTTAAAATGCAATTATATATTACCTACGATTAAAATTGTTCTGCGTCTTTGCAAGAGGTTTAAAGTTGCGACTATACTTCTCTTTTTCCGAGATATTCAGTGAAGAAATGTTCTTCAGCTTCTTAACGATTCCAATCCTTTAAAGGCCGAATAAAATAAAAGATACAAACGAAATAACTCGATCCTTTAATGCCGTTTTATGTTAATAATGGCTCTGTTCGACTTGGCAGAAAATTTAATCCTCTTTCTTTTCTTCTACGAAAACGTCGTCATTTAGGGGGAAAAGTTGTGATACATGTGTCAACATCGTAACCATGATTGTCGCCTACTCTCCCAAATAAACAAAAAGAGCTGTTGATACTTAGGTTTCCTTATCCAATTCTGAACCAATGGTTAAGAAAAGAATCGAAGCTCCTGCCATTTCATTGAAAATATTGTTAGTTGTGTACGTATGCGGATAAATTCAACGGCGTTTGGATGAGAACACTATAGGAAAATGCTCTGCAGATTACAAGAAATTTGGGGTAACTTGGTATATGTCGCCAGTCTTGATCCATTACCCCCAACCCAGAATAATGATCATTTATACAGACTAGACTTGAACCCGTCTACAGAATAACAAGACCAAGTAAGGCAAGCAATTAACTATATACAGAGTCCTCAACAACTATCTTTTAGAAGTCCCAATCTTGCAAACAGCCATTTACACAACATTCCCGTGGTATGGATGTTTCCACAGATCGTTCAATAGTTTTTCTCTAGATTTTTCTCTTCGCTTTCTGAGAATGTCTTCGAGACGAGTTCCTCTTTTCCTACGTTTTCCCATATCGAGTAAAACATCAGTTGCGTGTACCTCGTCAGGTATACACTCATAGCAGAGCTTTAAATATTTAAACGTGTTCTTGCACGTTGGATCGTCGAAGAACGTGTTTGAAGCAACAATTTCGCAAGCTTGGTTGTGCCTACACTGGCTTTCAACTTTCTTAAACGTGTTGTCTGGATCAGTCTCGCAAATTTTGCCCGCGTCAAGACCAACTGGGGCCTCAGGGCAGAATGCGTTTTCCTCTCGTCCCCAGAAAGCGCGGTTTACTTTGATCGTCTCATACTGCTTGCACTGGAGCCAAGTCTTCTCTCCTTCGCAGATGTAAGAGCAATTCTAAGGATATAGAAAAAAGAATTTCGCTCGTAAGACGTTGCAAACATTGTTGGTGAAATTCCTCAGACAATTACGTTGCTTCCTGTATAAATGAGACAAAAACACATATCGTATCCTTGGTCAAGTTCAAAATTTAAGAAAACTCACCGGCATCACAGCTTCCGGACCAGTAGGTCCAGTATCTCCCAAAGGCCCCGGAAGACCGGGAGCCCCGGGTTCTCCGGCTAATCCCATGAGACCTGGTGGTCCCTGCTCCCCTTTAAAACCAGGCGGGCCGGGTAAGCCAGGGGGACCGAACGGACCGGATTCCCCGTCAGCACCCGGAGCTCCTACTTCACCAAGTGGACCTGGGGGACCCATGGTGCCCGACATGCCCTGCATGCCGGGTGCTCCTGGGGGACCAACAGCGCCTTGTTTGCCCGGGCGACCGGCAAGTCCACCATAGAATAACGTGAGATTCTGTTCTAGGATCTGACTGATCATAAAACGGTCCAACAGCTGTTGATCCACTGTATCTCCTGGCTTGGGTAGATCGTATTCAACCTGGAAAAAAGGGTGAAATGATTTCTTTATCCCTCTCGAACTATTAAATGAATTCATATTGTTCTTCCAGTTCTAAAAACAACACTGTCCTACAAACAATTATTCTAAATAAGTTCCGAACAAACGAAGTCCGGGTAATTGTTGAGAGCGACAGCTGTTGGCATATCGAAAAAGAGCAGTATACTGCTGTTGCCCGAGTTAAAATCCTAACTTTCTCAAAATGACAGCAAAACATAAGCATAGAATCAAATTAAAATCCTAAATTTCTCGAAAAAGACTATATTGGTCCCCGATTAGAGTTAAATAGTATAATTTCATTCACGGACAAATTAAAGGGCAACGAGGTTAAATATATTCATAAAAAAAGAAGCCTTTCGATCCTAGTGGACCATAGCTGCCGGAGCTTGTCCCCGGTTTCTGTAGCATGAAGCGGCTAGGAGTATTTCTATTCCCCCTGGACAGGATGCTAGTCCATCGCAGGTCATTCCCCCGCAATTTGTTAGGTTTCCCCAACAATTTACCGGTACCCATTTATACACCTGGGTGGAGAGAGGCACTGTGAGAGTTAACTGTTTTGCCCAAGAACACAACACAATGTCCCCGGCCAGGGCTCGAACCCGGACCACTCGCTCCGGGGACGAGCGCACTAACCATGAGGCCTCCGCGCCTCCCACTAAAGATATAAATATATTCATTAACTAGAGCAAAAACTAACTTGTTCCTTGTCTTCATAGGGAACAACCTCATCGTCTCCACTGCTCGGTATCTTATGCCTGTTCTTCGCCTGCTTTTGATGTTTAACTCTTGATCCGTCCTCCGCAGTGCTACTTGACCCACTCTCTGTCTCCTTCTCTGCCGGACTGAATGCGCTGCCGAACAAGTTCACAATAGCATCAGAAGGATTGGTAGCCGGAGTCAGCTCCAGGGTACCGCTGCCAGCCGAGCCAGACAGGAAGTCCGAGGCGGAGCCGTAATCGATACCAGCCCCAGATCCTAAGCCGTAACTACTACCTGATCCGACACTCAAGTTGATAGGTATCCTTCCCGAGTTTGCTGGTACGATATCAGCTTGAAGTCCTGAGTCTAAGTTGAAACTAATGGGTTTCACCTTACCAGTGTGAGAACGAACGGTTGTCTCCTCCACGCCTTGATCACCGGAAGATTGTGCACCAGACCCCTCGCCAGCCCCGGACTCAACTACGTTGACCTCTTCAGAGCCCGAAGCATCTTCTGTGTTCAGCAAATCTTCCTGTGGGAAATCAGCTATATTGGGAATAAATCCTGACCCAGAAGTGTCGAAGACTGCCGATCCAGAGGACGAAAAAGATTCCTCAATTCCAACACTCCCCGGAAGTGCACTTGCGCCAGAATCTGATTGACCGGAAGAGGAAAATCCAGATGCAGATGCAGATGCAGCCAACGTAGTGGACGAAATCCCTGTTCCTACTTTCTTAGGCGTTGGCAGATAAGCGTGCTTAGCCACTGGTAACGGTTCAGAGGCCGATCCAGAGCTTGATCCACTATCCTGTTCCGCGCTTGCTGATGCTGATGCTGAAGCTGTTGGGGCATAGTCTTTTTTCGCCAACATCTCAAATTCAGTAGAGTCAGAAAAACCTTTTCCGCTGCCGCTGCTGCTACTACCTGATACGTCAGAAACCACGTCGAGGCTTCCTGATCCAGATGAAGAGCTTCCTTCATCAAGGAACGATCCAAATCCAGACTGAAAGGTGAAACCAGAAGCATCCTCCCCTCCAGATCCAGCAAGGGATTGGATGTCGGCGCTATCTCCATTACCAAATCCACCTGGTAATGGCTCCTCGGCAGCTCCAGATCCTTGCGAAGGCTGGAGGGATTTAAGAAGTCCAAATTCCCCACTACCGTCTTCTGCCTTTTCACTCGAACTCTTCGTCTGAGAAATGATCGTCGAATTGGCAGACTGAGAGACATTATGTTGGTATGAGAAGGCCGTGACTGGTTCGGAAACCTTAGTTGTTACTATCGTACTTAGTGATGCAGAGTCATCGTTTTCTACTTCTCCTGACCCTGATCCAGAAGTATCAGCAAACTGAAATGTCTTAATCAAATTTTCTTCTTCAAGTAGCCCAGAGCCAACTCCCGAACCAGATCCAGACTGGTCCGCCATACCAGAGCCTACTTTGCTTTCCGGAGACGCCATGGTCATAAGATTAGGACCCACAGCTCCAACACTTCCTGGAAGAGTCTCGTCCTCTGATGAAGACACTAAAGACTGAAGGTCCTCAGCAATTCCAGAACCGCTATGCTGTTCGTCGTTTCCTGAACCAGAACTGTGAGATTCTTGCACGAGGGATACAACAGCAACATGAGAACGGGTCTTCGGACTTTCTCCCGAACCTGTGCCAGACGTAGGACTGACTATCTTCACAGCTTCATCTCCGGACCCCGAGTTGGAGGAATCGTACACCTCAGCCATACTAATCTGTCCACCTATACTTCCCGGGAGACTTTCTTCTGGCTTTTCCGACTCCCCAGATCCCGACGAAGCACTTGGCAAAACCTGTTGCAACAAAGATTTCTCTGAGCTTAACTGACTACCCAAATTTACCAAGCTTTGAGTAGACTCTCCTGAACCAGACGCATCAAAAGCTGCATCAGCACGGTCGTCTGATTCAAGTTGTTCGATGTCGGTTATGCCACCAATACTGCCCGGAAGTTGAGCTTCCCCTGACACGTTTGGTACAGTGGAAGGGTTTGACGCTGTTTTATCTTGCAATGATTTTATCTTTGAATCCTGGGCTTTAGCTACGTCGGGTAAACCAGAGCCTGACGTATCCGCTTGCTTCACGATGTTGGCAACTGGTTCACCGGATCCAGACGAAAAAGCAAATCCGGTTGCAGTCACTGGTTCTGCAGGTTTTTGTTCAAGTTTTTCAATGTCATTCACCTCACCAATGCTGCCTGGCAAGGCATCGTCGGGATCATCACCTTCTCCTGAGCTTTCTGATGAACTATCATCATTTTCGAATTGGCTTACGCCCGAAAGGAAGCTTACTCCAGACCCACTAGCCACATCAACTATAGTGTCTCTTCTTTCTACTTCATCAGCGCTGGAGTCTCCTGAATCATCCTCATCATCCTCATCCTCGTTGAATGCCGAGCCTGAAGCATCAGCTGAAGCGTCATCCTCTTCGCTTGAGTTATTTTGCTCAGGTGTTTGTCTCGTCTCCGACCTCTGGTCAGCTTTAACGTCCTCAACATCGTCTGAGCCAGAGGAGATGGTTTCATCTCCTTGGCTGCCACTTGCACTGAAATCGGATTGCTCTCCACTGACATCTCCACTCATGTCATCGTTATCGTCGTCGCTCTCATCTTCGTCGTTTCCTATACTACCTGGGAGTTTTGTTCTTTTTGGTGTTTGCGGTACTGTGCCCTGCTGCTTCTTCGCCTTTTTAAGACCAGCAATGAAGGCAAGTTCATCCGCATTCACTCCGCCTCCGCTTGACCCTTCTGTCTCCCCTGATCCTGATGCTTCATGTTCCTTATTAGAATCGGCAGATGGAACGGGGTGAGCTCCTTCTGCTAATCCACTAGATTCGGGCGTGTGATCACTGTTAAAACCTGTTTGTTGATCTCCTTTCTTGGCAACTAGTACAGTAGCCGACTCATAGCTTGCATTGTTAGTTTGATTCGATACGGTACTGTTTGCCAGTGACACCTGCTGGGCGGAATAAGCTTCCTCAGGCTCCGCGGCGTTGAAGGACGCGGTGCCAGCAGCAGCAGCGGAGGTTGGTTTTGTCTCGGCGTTATGTGGAATAGCGACCGGAGGCGGTTGTGGTTCAGAAAAATTTTCCGACGTATCGGCAGCTACGGCTGATGTAGCCACAGCACTACCTTCCTCTTCGCTAGCTGAGGTGGGATCAGGAACGGAGTTTGAGGGCTTCAGCACAACTGGTTGATCTTCTTCAACAGGTTTTGTTCTCCCCATTTCTGCAACTCCAGATCCTTCCCCAGAACCAGAAGCGTCCTCTCCAGTGATTACGCTTTTCTTTGTTTTCGACGAGGCAGCATGCCCACTGTCCCATTCACCTTCTCCTGAGGGAGGCGCAGCCCCACTGTCAGAAAACGGTCTCTGGCTGAAGATCGAGTTATTTTCTTGGGGCGCTGGGAGATCTGGAAGATCTGATATAGATGAAACTCCGCTAGCAGGCTCCACTCGTCGTCTAAATCTCTCTATTCCCTCTCCCTTGGGTCTTATAGCTACCACCTCCTCGCTAGGGACAGGCGCAAGGCTCTCTAGGACTTCCATTAGATTAATGTCTGAATCCTTTTGAAGCTGAACATTGTCGGGGACATCGCTAAGCTGTAAAGTGTGATCATATAAAACATTATTCAATTCCACAAAGCAGCAATAAAAGTTAATCTCAAACAGTTTCTTAAAATGTCTCACGACACGCAAGGGGAAATGTAATCATTATTCTTTTGATAATTCCGTGCAATCGAGATACAACGACCTAGTATGCTGGGTCCTCAAATTTTCTCTCGTTATACGCAAGAAATTTAGATACAAAGCAGTGTTTAGAAAAGTCGAATTTACTAGAGAGAAATGGGCAACTCTGAAACATTGTGATATCGGGGAAAGCCTTCGTATATTAGATTGCACCCTCAGCTCAGTAAGGACTCGGTGCCTCCAGGCTGGCAAAGAAAAAAACAGCAGATTCATAAATATCATACGTATCTTTTTTCTTACCTTACACTCGGCGAAAGCGACGATTATAATCGTGGTGAAAGCTATCAGTGCAAGCGTCATATTTTGTCTACAAAGACCAGTTGATCTGTGATACAAAATAACAACAAAAATCAATGCCATATTATTAATTTAATAATATAGACGTTTATATAAAAGGTTTCTGAGACTTTCTCATGCCTCAAATACTCAAGTATTTCCCAATACATTAAGATAGGTAGCTGACGTTTGAGCGTAAGCATTAAGTCAACAAGGTTATCGCTCAGGACACCAGTTAAATCTCAGTATGTTGCTTTATCTTTTTAACTTTCGATCACCTTAGAATAGTGTCAAGTGCATGCCCCATTTACAACTAGGAGAGCGCTCATTTCTTGAAAGTAGTTAGAACATTTTCTTGCACGAAAGTATTTTTTTTCAGTTCAGAGCTATTCTGTGATGTAAATATCTACAAATCTCTTCAGACCTACCTGTTAAGTTTGGAAGAAAGAGCTCCTCGGCACAATTGCCGTTTGCTTATTGCTAGACTATTGCCAGTTTTGGTAGCTTACTGTGGTAAAGAAAGACGATAAACAGTTATAAAAAGAAACTTCCTGTCTTAAAGTGCTAAGAGCAAAACGGGACATATAACATCTTACTGCAAATTAAATCTTACTGTACTGATTTAGTGGCCACCGTTGTTCTTCTGATTTTCACAGATAAACCAATAAAGGAACAACTGCTCGACTCTTATTTCTATGCGTACACATTAATCGGCACTGTGCTAAATTAACCCTTCGATCAGGGAAGCAAAACAGACGAGCTTAGTGAAGCGCCATTTTGTTTCTTCTCGATAAGCCAAGTGAGGCGTAAGGTCGTATGTACCGATAACGACAGGCTACAGATGAAAGATGAACAAAGCATTTTCACCCCAGCAGTAACATAAAAACGGCGGGACAGATATGGTCGTTCTTACCTCGTAATATTAAGTCACAGGTAGACTGCTCGGGTGATCAGCAAATCGAGCTGATAAACTAACCGTCAGCTACGAACAAACATAGAGTAACGAATAAAGTACCACTTATTCGAAAAATCAAATTCACATGAAATCAGAACTAAAAGCACGTTGAAAGAAATTAATCAAAAGTTACCTTGGACGGAGAGAATTTTCTAATTTTTCAAAATTATGACAGGTCGGCGGTGCGTGCAAATGCTGTTTTCATAAAGTCATCCCCCAGCTTACGTAATTATGTCATCTGCCTGGTATGCGACTTCATTGAGAACGCATGCGCTGAAACGTCTTTCGACTCAGCTTTTTGGTGGAGAGTTATCAAAACGCGCGTAATTTAAGGAGGGAATTTCTTATTTTTGTTAATTCTTTTCCGGTGTAAAAGGGTTTGTTAGTCAGAATTTCCTTCCTGAGGAGAACAATCCCACGGTTGTTGTTCGTTGGCGGGTTGGTGCCGACACCTGTTTGTTTATGATCAGGTCATCGGGCTGTTCCTCAATCACAGGTCACTATGCCATTTTGTATCTGACATTAGGGACAGAAGAACACTTGCTTGTGGTAATTCACTGGGCGTTTTGAGATAAAATCATTTTCATCTGATCAACGAGAACCTTTTAGCCGTATTTCAGAGCATTAAGTTGGGCAGTTTAAATCCGCAAAGACATTGCAGATTTCAAATTGAATCGATATAATTAGCAACCAGCCTGTATTGCAGATAAGTCCTGGGGGACTCAGAAATTGAACTAACCAAGTTGAAAAGATTACAAGCAAGGTCATTCCAATCTATTCCCTGTAAAATTTCAGACAAATCTCTTGCGTACCGGAGTTCTTTAACAGAATAATGAGTAAAACCTTAAAGTTAAATTAAATTTCACAATTTCGCAGTTTTTAACAGCCTGTGTTGTTTGTAGTGAATGTCGACGTTTTAACTGTTTTTAGAACGACGGTTGTCAGCTTGCTTAAAGTCGTGATCCGGCTCATTTCCTGGAAAAATTGAAGGAGAATCCCCTCGGCAAGAAGGCGACCTGACTAAAATGAGAGAATTAGAAACAAGACTCCCAGTAGCCAAATCAAAATATAAATGTCCCTTCCAAAGTAATTCATCAAGGGGGAAACAGGAAAGCTAAACTCGTTGGACGGCTGCCACAAGAAGAGGGCATATAGAGCGTATAATAACAAGGCCAACATCTACAGGTGTTCTGATCACAAAGCTAATTGGCGTGTAGAGAAAATCATTAATAATTCATTTGTCTGTTATAACCAAAATAGCGGTTTATTAAACACAAACTAAAGAAAGTATACGCTCTATATTGAATCTATCTTATCTCGTGATTTTCTGGCGCCTTTAGCATGCGCCCTCAATTGGTATGGAGTTATATACTGTGGTGTTTTTCCTGGCTTGTCTTGGTAACTGGCTTGCCCGCGTTTGAAAGCAACCTGACCAAATGGGTTCGGCTAAGAAACGCCTCAGCACTGGGCTGCGAGGGGAATATGTTATCGTTGTCCTGCTCGGGAGAGGAGGAGGGACTTAAAATCAATTCTGCGTTCTGGGGAAGGGACGATCTCAAAACATGTTTACCTGAAAAGCACTCCAACTCACTGAAGTTCTGTCCACCGGCAGGCAATACTTTGAAGTTTTTACGCCATGTTTGTGAAAAGCGACCATTCTGTACCTTTCCGGTTTCCGAGATGTTCTTCGAGAAATCGCCTTGTCCCGGAGTGCCGAAGTTTTTGAAAGTTAGATACGACTGCAGAATGATGAGCGGAATGGGCGCCAGATAGTTTCCGAGGGAATTTCCTTTGTAAGAGTAAATGACGTTCCGAAATGGGAAGATAGATAATCAAGGTCGATGAATATCAAGAGAATACGACAGACTACAGCCAGGAGAGCCGAGACAAAATCCTTATGTCGCATCCTGTGCATATAAAAATTCCATTCCGGTGTTTGTCAAATCGATTACTGAATGTCAAGACTTGGAACGTTCAATGAACAAGAGAAGAAATGTTTAAATTTTATTAATATGTAATTTTTAATATGACCCCACAACCGTTATGTTCTCACCTATGCAATGCGGTCCGAATTTGTCAGGCAAAAGCAATTTTTGATGAACACAATGGCCATTGAGTATTACTAGGTAAAAATTCATAAGGTCTGAAATTTTCTGTAAATGTTTCGAGCCTATGCGCGAACGCAGTGACACTGAATCTTCACAGAAAGCCCACGCTACCCGCTGACAACAGCTTTGGCACTATTTTGTGTTTGTTTGTCATGAGATGCTACGCGCATTCAGGTAACATTTTGTCACTCTGATACCTTTTATACTAGAAAGCCTATAATTTGATATCTTTTACATTAAAGCTTTCATTGCACAAGCATTGTACAAGCAAGAAGGATATGTGTTCATGGCAGGTGTCAGTGGAGGGAAGTTATTCATCACGCACAACTACACAGAGAATAACATTTCATTCAAGAAATGAATGACCTCTGTTTCAACAGATATTACTTGGCAAATCTTGTTGTTGTAGTTAGAATAGGGTTAGCATTTATTTCAATTTTGGGGTTTCTGCCGGTCATCTGCGACTTGAAACCTGTAAAACACACCTGCTTTGTTTGTGACCTATGTTGAAAGCTTTTAAAACTTCAAACTAGTTGGGAACAAATTACTGAGCTCATGTATCCATAAGTTCGAACTTTCAGCCTACTCTCCGGGTCAATCCTAACAGTCAACTAACCCCCATCTCCTTCCCCCACCCCACCCTATCGGCCCAAAGCCTTGGCACTACGGAGCGAGAACAGCGTGGCTTGTACAAAAATGACTGAGGACCGATATTCCTCCAGTACGGGCAAGACCCAGCCCTGTTAAAAGTAAATTTATTACACGACTGAAATTTTTTAGAGACAAAAAGGCCACGATCACGAATGGGAAAACATCGCAAACTTTAAGTGCGCAATTCTGATTGGAAACCGACTAGGCTATACTCTGTTGTCTGTTGTTTTCAGACGTGAGTATACGCCCGGTTGATTCCCATCAGAATTGCGCGCTTGAAGTTTGCAATGTTCTTTCCAGAAGGGAAAGAGAATTGTACCAATAAGTGATGTCCAATTCCGGCTTATATAACGGAGTACATCTTTTTTATGAATTAGTCAAATGCTTGGGGTATGCCTGAGTTATCTCCCTCTGAGGTTGTTCGTTGAAGTACCTATAAGCCTTCTATAATTTTGATCAATTCGATTGATTTTTACCAGCCGTTTTTTACACGTTTTGCTATCGCTTACCTTTACTCTCTTTATTGTTGCTCTAATTCTCATAGCAGACTTCCTCTTGTTTTCCCTTTTAGGCTGAGCAAAAAACTGACTACACTGGAGTTTACGATAACGAAACAAACACATCTTAGGGTTCAATTCTCCGTTTTCCCACTGCTGCCGGCCATTTTGATTGTTTACCGTGATGCAGCATTCCTTGTACTTAGCGGTTGTACACAATCCTCGTAATTATCTTCATATTGAACCGTCACTTACTGACAATTGATTTTGTCTAGTATTAGCATTACTTTGCAATTGCCTTTTTTTAGTCTTTGGTGTTAAATTATGACATACTCTGAGAAAAGAGAAGAGAGGCCGAACTTGCAGTTATACGAAACATCACATGAAGTGAATATCACAAATAGGCTGCTACTCTGTCGGACAACATGCAAAGTTATTTTTCACAAGAAAGGGGTATCTATCGATTCTAGGACTGAGTCTCACGAACACATCAATATTACAATAAATCTATTAAGGAAGTTCAGCAAGCAGCTACATAATAATGAGTTTACAAAGGAAAGGAGGGGGGTTTTACCTATATTGAGGCCCTGTCCACACTTCTGACGAGGTTCACCTCGCTGTACATGTCGTCCAGACTAAAAGAATTTGAAAAAGAAGCTTTAGCTATTGCATTTTAGTGTGGACGACGAAAATAGAGCGACAATGGTTTTGAACACTCTGGCGTTACGTCAGCTACTTAAATTACGTTTTCTCGCAGCGCTTCAGCGCTTTTGAGCCTTTAAGTGTGGAAGGGAAAAACGCGCCGAAACCGTTAGTGTCACCAGCCCTACAAATGATTATAACTGTTACCCTATTTGGACAACCTTTCCTTAAAAAAAAAATCTACTGTAACTATAACGACCAGTTTAGGGAGGCGCGGTGGTCTCATGGTTAGTGCGCTTGTCTTCGGATCGAGGGGTCCGAATTTCGAGCCTTGCCTGGGGACATTGCGTTGTGTTCTTGGGAAAGACACTTAACTCGCACAGTGCCTCTCTCAACCCAGGTGTATAGACGGGTAACGGCGAACTTAATGCTGGGGTAACCCTGCGATGGACTAGCATCCTATCCAGGGGGGAATATAAAAGTACTCCTAGTCGTTTCATGCTACTGAAACCGGCCTGATGAGCCACTTGGCTTGTGTGTACTTTACCTGCAATCTGTATTTGTAATGAGAAAAATAAAGGTGGTGTTGTTTTAGTAGTGTGGATGCGAAACTTTTGAGTCTTCTTCGTACCTGCGAAAACGCATGCTCGAAGCACGGTTACCCTTCCTGAGTCAGATCTAAGGGGTTGTTCAGTTCCCACAAATCAGAGTAAACGCGGTAAATCTCAAAAGACCATAAAGCTTTACTGTCACAAATTTCATGAGTTTGTATTCAATAGCAACATTAGAGTGATTCCTGTCAACTACAGTGATTAATACACAACTACCACGAGCATGCGAATCCTACAACAGCGCTTTTGAAATGTGTCTAGTTAGTTTGTCCACTTGTTACTTCTGTTAGATCGTGCGCATAATTACATCCGTGTAACCGCTGGTGATTTTTTTTTACAAGGAATTCGACAGGCTCACGTAAAATATGCGCCAAAGGTTTTAGAAATATTACTATATACACATTTGGTATTAAATTAAAAATATAATGTGTAGTGTGATGGAATGAAGTACTTTCCTAGTTTACAGAAAATGCTTTACACAATGTTCTCTGGAAAACTCATCAAGAAAAGCGAATTCTTGTATTTCATTTATCCTCCATCTTAAGCAAAACGTTTTACACCGTCTAACATGACGTTTTATGATAATTCGCTGCCAACATTCTATCTTCAGTCCTAAATAGGTGTTCACAGAAGGGTCAATACATCATGTAGAGAAGCATGATTCGTGCCGTCACATGAAGTTTTCCCCAACAGTCGATCAAGTGGTTACCAAGCAAGCTAGTTAATGGTGAAGTCCTGGATGCTTCGGACAGCCGAACCATATTAGGCGATAAAAACGTTTCGTAGCTCATCACGTGATAGAAGCTATGTCAGTCACTCGAAGAATCAAATTAGCCGGTTATTCTTGACCTTTGAATAGCTGCCTTCACTCTTGACTCGCTAGGTAGACACTCATAGTTGACACGGAGATACTTATAGACTTGCCCACAATCGGTCTTGTCAAAGAAGGTAGATGTGGCTGCCAGCTCACAAGCCTGTTCGTCTTTACACTGTCCTTCCACTTTGGTCATGGAATTCGATTCGTCTTGAGGGCACATGTCAGAGGTGCTAAGTCCGTGTTGAACGCCATTTGTGGTACACGTGGCTGTGTCGTCACGACCCCAGAAAGCAGAATTGATTTTGATAACTTTGTACTGTGGGCACTCGATCCATTCCTTCTCGCCTTCACATGTGATGGTTTCTTGAGGACCCTACAGAGATAAAGAAAGACACAGGCATTTTATTTTATGTAAGAAGAATTACATTGAATAACAGTAGCAGTCGTGCGATTAATTTAAAACACATTACACAAACAGAATTCTACTGGAATGGTGCTTAGTTTACAATTCTGATAACTGCTTTGTCTTCCTAAAGTATAGCGAATAAGCATAAAGTCCATTCAAAAATTTTTCCTGTTTAGCTCTATGATATCTATTAGATTGTTCAGTACTTACAGTGAGAGCATTTCCGGGTCCGGGGGGACCAGGTGGCCCCGGGGGGCCACGAGGCCCAGGAATTGCCCCACGAGCAAAGGCGTCACCACTTCCACTTCCACTACCACCCATGACGTAACCAGGAGTACCGGGAGGTCCAGGAGGTCCCGGAGGTCCCATCAAACCACCTTGGCCGTTAACAAAAAACCCAAGGGGTAGTTTCTGATCCCAGTAGTAGCTCAGAATGTTGTCACGCTTCTGAAGTACGTGTGGTTTGCGCGGCATAGGTGAACAGTGCTAAAAGGAAATAAATAAATAAAGCCATAGGCTATGAATGTTGCATTACGTCCTTTGTAAATCTTGTGAGGAACTACACTTCCTTTCCAAGCAGGGGCGAATTTAGGCGGGGGGAGAGAGGGTGGATTTGGTGGTGCAAGAAATAGGAAGAAATAAGAATAACGCAAGAAATAAAAGCAAACATTCTGGACAGGTACTTTATCGTAGTTTCTACTGTATGACATTCCTAGTTGTGACAGTCTTAATTAGGCTCTAATTCTCAATTTGCCACATTTTGGGTGCTTGCTCCACTAATTCCTCAACTCCAAGGTATCAGACGAGAGGAGAAGATACACATTTCCCACTGAACTCAGAGATGAATATCCCATAGCACTGTTTAGATCGAAAGGCCTTCATAGCTTTCACAAAGGGAGCAAAGATCGATGTTAACATTTCCGTGGTTTCACTCGCCAACCTTTTAATTGTAGTACACAGATCAAGAAATAGAAAGACCTACATACACACACTTACCGCTAAGACAAACAAAGCAAGGCCTAAAGCCAGCCTGAGCAGGCCTGTTGCAGCCTTCATAGCCTGAAAATAAAAGTAAAGACGCAGGGAAAATATCAGTGATCATAGATTTTCTGGTTAGGTTACTCTATCATGGCGACTAACTGGTACCTGCAGTTATACCCTGGGAAGAACTGACATCATTGCCGCCCCTTTCTATACCGGAAATCAAAATGCGATCTTCATGAACGCTTCCATCGTTGCAAGGGCATCCTTGCAACCATTAAGAGACGACAACAACGATCGAAAGGGATTTGTGCGAGTTTGGATACATTGTTACACTGATTAGATCTAGAACATCTTACAGCCAAAAGTATTAAGAACTTTCTTCTTCCAATTCAACGAAAAACCGCGTTATGTTATTCTGGAATTTACTCCATGCAACACAATTGACTTGTTGAGTCATTTTAGTCAGTTAAGGGAAACTTGAAAATAGCAGCAACATTTTGGGTAAAATGCCTCGATTTTTCGCATTAAAAAGTCTTACAACACTAACCTGAAACGTTTAAAAATGTCGCAAGAGTGTTGTCAAGAACGTTGTGTTTTTTTTGTTAAACGGTTGTAATTTTTTTTATGCAAAATGGTCGAAATAGCTTCAGATTGTTTTTCTTTTTAGGCAAATTCATGTTATTTACAAACCATGTTAAGTACCTAGCTGTTCACGTTTCACTGTTTACTTTTTGTCCAATAAATAATTTAAATTTTTCGTGGACTGATAATTTCTTGTCAGTTTTCCACTTGAAAGAGTCCTTTAATGAATTCAAGGCTGAACACCTTAAGTTTCTTTTTGCTCAGTGCCTTGAAAATGTTTCCTTCTAGAAGCTGATAAAAACATAACTAGGCTGAATTAAAGTAGACAAAAATATCAGCCTTTGTCTCGTGAACGGGCTTAGTAAGTAAAATTTTGAACAATTTAAGTTCATAACACGAAAATTTACATTGATTGACGGCAATTAATATTTGCTTGGGTGCATGAACTACAATGAGGCCAGTGTTTTCTGAAAGGACCTGAAATGTGAAACTAAACAATCAATTCACTGCGCTGAAAAACTTGTTTAGTACTTCAGTACGTCGCGAGATCAAAACTTAAATCCAGCAAGTGTATGATTTTAATGAATTTTTCTTTAAGTTCGTCAAATTTGTTTGCAGTTGCATCATATTTGTAGAGCTATGCAGCATTTAACTAGTAAGGCGTAAATCTGGATAGCCCTTCAGCGATATGTGCCTTTAGACGTAATTTGCACGAATTTTGCGATTTTCGCGATTCTCAAAGAATTGCGGAATCCAAGACCTGCCAAAAAAAACATGATTTTCCCGAAATTAAGGGACAAATTGCAAAATTTAATATCCCGCGATATAAGACTGTTCAAGGTTTTACGAAATTAAGCTCTTGCAAAAATAAGCAACCATAGAAAGCATTGTAGCTATCGGACAAGAATTTTAGATTTGTTTTAAACAACATGGCTGAACATACGGCGGAAAATGCCACTGCAGTAAACAAAGAAGGGCTGGAAATTAATAAGTATATTTTCCTTATTGCGTTAGATTCCAGGAAGTATCTCTGTCAATGATCAGAGGCCCGAGAGAAAGGGGAAAAATACCGCGGTGACAACGAAATTTCGTTTTGGCGCGTTCTTCGCGCGATACGATTTTTTTTAATCGAACGCTTTAGAGAATCCTAAACACGCCCCGTATCGACCGTAAATATACGAATTGTTCTTCAAAATCACTGATCTATTTGGAAATTATTTGTACACTTTAGTTAATTTGACAGGCTTGAGGAACACGATCACATTGACACTGGTCTTTTGGGGCAAGCGGGTCAGTGACTTTTAACTCTGAACAAAGTGTAGGTTCACATCGAACGCGATAAGCTGAAAGTGCAGGACATATTTCCTTATCAGTTTAGTGGCTCTTATGTTCTTCCTAACAAATAATGAAAACACTTAACTTAGTCATAATATTGGGTTAAGATCACAGATATGATTTCTTATTGCCTAATCAAATTTGACCGAGCAAACAGGTACCGCTTTAAACAATCATTGCGAATAAAAAATCGAGGGAAATTAAAAAGAATACGTTACCCAAGAAACAAAGTTGATTTTTGCTCAGTTTAAACAGTATCGTTAGATAATTTAAACCATGTTCTCATTTCTCATCGCGTCCTTCTCACAAATAAATAAATTACATGTAAAATAAGGAAGATCAAACCCTCTTTTCAGGCTTGACTTGGCATGGATGTTTTCGTAGACTGATTTTTACGAAATGGAAACCTTGACTGTTTTAAAACAGGGAACATTTAGGCGAAAAAAAAACCGGCAATAAAATAAGAGACAGCAAAAACTACCTGATTCTCTGAAGGCTCGGGTTAGGAGTCTACTCTATGCGGGACGATCTCCGTTTCGCTTCGTTGAATTCCAGGGGTTTCTCGACTTTTCTCACAAGCCTCCAGTGTTCAGGCAATTTGTGCTGTTCAAATGATTAAGGCTTCGATATACTCCTACCTTTCTCGAAGAATCCAAGGCCAGAGAATCGGAAGGGAAAAATCCAAACTTTTAGAAAATCGACACTCTTGTGTCGGTCCGATTTGGTCACCCTCGCAATCCAAGCTGTTAGGTAATGTGGCTCAACTTGTCACTTCATTACGTCATGCCTCAAGAGCGCGCCACGCGCCTCCACTTACCCGCCAATATTGCGCCCAGTGAGCGTGCGCGTGAAACACCAGTTTGTCTAAACGCTGAGTGATTTTTAAGTGATTTAGTCACCACGCTTGAAAAAAAAGAAAAAAACAAACAGTAGTCTTAAGCGTCCAAAAGTTATACTTTGTCAAAAATCAACGCCTCAAAAATGCCCTGAAATTTTTGTTTGATTAACCGTTAAAAATGGCTGTACATCATTGAAATATTGAGATTTATGGATAGGTTTTAAAGTATTCATTCGAAACAATCATGATAAAATAAAAAATACACAATAGTTTCCTTATAAAATTAGATACTCGAGCTTAGATACTCGTATGGAAATGATTCATTCAACCGATTATTCTTATCCACCGGCGGAAATTCGATTTTTCGAAGTACATGTTTCTTTTTCGTCCCCTCTTAAAGGTAAATTGACAATCTAGAATTACCTCACAGGAATAAATCTACAGTTCGCTGACTATCGTACCACAAGTCACTGCTATTGCTTTAAGTAATTTTACTCAGACAAAACTAAACTAACCTTTACCGTATTTCACATTAATATCGCTCAGCAGTTGTCAAGTAGCCCAATGTGTATAAATTATTTCAGCGGATTTGAAATTTTGGAGAGATCACAAATAAGACAAATAATTCTAAGACTGAAAATTTTCTACCTTACCTCCAATTAAAACTTTTCCATGGACATTTTCTTCAGCATACAGTGGTCTCTGTTTTGTCATAAAAGTATGAAATGAAAAAAAAAATTC
>Ga0126337_10000384_pt1 | contig 21631 bp, 12 predicted proteins | sample DipCmetagenome_FD_92527 | JGI IMG/M metagenome (GOLD analysis project Ga0126337, IMG submission 92527) | Coral microbial communities from La Bocana,Puerto Morelos, Mexico - Diploria C A metagenome | ecosystem: Host-associated > Invertebrates > Cnidaria > Coral | place: La Bocana,Puerto Morelos...
GGTGCTGCGTCGGTGGGGGTAACAAGGTAATTTGGTTATATCAACTAAGTTGAAAATGTAAATTGGCCACCGTAACGAGTTATAAAGCTGACGTTTCGAGCGTTAGCCCTTCGTCAGAGCAAAGGGCTAACGCTCGAAACTTCAGCTTTATAACTCTTTACGGTGGTCAATTTACATTTTCAACTTAGTTGATATAATCAAATTACCTTGTTACCCCCACCGACGCAGCACCACAGTTTCTTTAGAAACTTTCACCCTTTATTAATTTATTTTTAAATCGTTACTCTATAATTTTTCATCTCAGTCGGTTACTCTACCCGAAGTTACCTGGTCCTCACGACTGAATTATTTCTAAACTCCAAAGAGGGAGGGAAAAAATAAAATATCAATTAGTTTTAGCGGCTAATTTGTTAACTATTTGTAAATATCATAGCACAATATCATAGATCCTGTCAGTAAGTAAACGAAGAATGAGGCTGAAATCCTGAAGGTGTAGGCGATGGCCAAGTGACTTTTGAGAGGTTGGTTAACCGCTGTCCAGTATTGATAATCATGTACAGATATAACCATCTCATCCCATAGCTTTCTTGGCTTTTAAATTTCCTGCAATTAAACCTTGATCTAAAACTGTATCAGCAGCTCAGAGTAAATATAGAGCAGCCGTGACCAGAGGGCTCAAGTTTTGGTGGCTCCTCAAAAGCGGCGTAAGGCAGGCAAGGCACATTCAGCCACGTCAGCTTGGTAGAGTTTTTATCTTGTATTATATCTTGTATTCTTTCTTGCATATATCCTTATTTTGTATAGTTGTATAGTATAGTTTTGTTCCCATTAATTGGGTTTTTACTAAGTATTAACAATTAAATAAAGGTACTTATTTATTCATTCTAAATTAAAGAGAGAAGCGTTATTCATCTCCCAGCCGTACTAGGCCATACATCGAAATTCATACGTGTCCACTACACAAGTTGTCCTGTGGGTTAGCTTCATTTGCTATAAATTCAGGGGGAGGGAGGGGGGCAAGCGGTGCCGTAAAAGTGACACAACAGCGATTTGGTTTTCAACGCGAGGACGTGCCATGGCGTATGAAATGGTTCTTCCAAGATAGTAATCTTTTGAATTTGTGATTGATCGTCGCAGTTACACACACAACTTAAGCAGTTGCGAAATTAAAGCCTGAAAAAATTCAGGCCTGAACGGGATTCGAACCCATGACCTCCGCGATACCGATGCAGTGCCGGCTACCGACTGAGCTATCAAGCCATCTGGGAGCTGGCCACTTTATGAGTTCGTAATATGTGAAGGATGTAAATGAATATATGAAAGATCATATATTTGAACTGCGGAGAAAGATTTAAATTTGTGATTGTTCGTCGCAGTTACACACACAACTTAAGCAGTTGTGAAATTAAAGCCTGAAAAAATTCAGGCCTGAACGGGATTCGAACCCATGACCTCTGCGATACCGGTGCAGTGCTCTAAAAGCAATAATAAATACTTCCCGGTACCAGCTTTGTCAGTTTGGTGAATATGGAATATGCATAGTGCGGAGTGCTGAGTGTGGAAAACGAGGAGCGTAGAAAATATGGAGTGTAGAAAATGAGGAGTGTGGAAAATGAGAAGTGTGCAAAATAGAGGAGTGTGGAAAATGTGGAGAGTGGAAAACGCGGAGTGTGGAAAATGAAAAAAGTTTAGATATCGATAATCGCCCTGACGAAAAAAATTGCCCGCGTTATCAACAATTAATCAGAAACATTTCCCAGTTTCATTTCCCATTCTCCATTCCCGTTTTAAAATGGTGTTGCTTTCGATTTCTAATACAACTGAGCTGATACAAGCTGAAATTGCTGTAAAATCCTTTTTTTAACTCGAATATGTGCAGAATAATAACGTATTCACATAACGTATTCACTAAGAATATCAAGAAATCCATTTAGAGCCGGAACAAAAATGCAATAGAACACACTGAAAAACCAATTACGGCAAAGTAATTTTACTGGAATCTATGGCGCGCTTTCAGGGTCAAAATTAAAAACTAATTTTCTTACTTGCTAAGTAAAATGTCGCTCACCATTTCCTGTCTTTAAAATTACACAGTGCACACGTCTTTTGACCCCCTCCCTTCTCCGCACCCTGGGTGTCCTCGAAATACCCGCAATATATAAACATTTTTTTCAGAAATTAAAACCAATGCGAAACGTTTCGCGGTTTTTGTGTAAAATGTGTAAAATGTGTAAAATTTGCAGGCTGGTCCAACACAATTCAAGCGAACGTACGTGAGAAATACAAACTGGAAGTCTGCCAAACGTCCCGCGGATGGCAGGAACGCCCCCTACTTCTTACTGTTTAACATATCAGGGAGTGTATTTTTTTCAGCAACAAGGCACGATCATTTTTAGTGTAGCTTTACAACTGGTGACACGAAATGCGTTGCGCACTGCTGCTGATAACCTTCTCTGCTCTACTCATCCCTCTCCAGGGAGAAGTACGACAACCACGTTCTTGTAAGTGTTGTGTTCTTTTTGTCAGTTCTGTTAGCTGGTTATGAGCGTACGACACATGACTTATTTGGAGCCATTCAGGAACTGTTGTATTTTACATCGATTTACATTACGTAACTTAACCTTCAGCAAACGCATACTTAAACATATTTGATTCATCAATCTCTACAGACAAGGTTTGCCTCTATTCGGATCACATCTTCTGCAACTACTGGCAAAGACTGGGCTTTTGCAATCCACGGAGGTCGTTCTTCAGGACAATGGCGGTGAAGTGTAAGAAAACTTGTGGCTTCTGTGGAGGTGATTTTATTAAGCTTATGATATGTATAATTTTGTGTAATATTTCTGGTAGCAGAAATCATCATTGATGGTACGTGCTCATTTCTTGTTGGATTCTCAGTTATTAGTTAATCACCAAGGAACTGTCGACATCTTTTCATACATGGGTTACTTTCATCTTATTAAAATATATTTGAAAACTAGACGCATATTTTGCGTTCACTCGGGCTTTTTTTGGGAAGAAGTGCCTGCATTTACGTTACATTTATTTTACATTACATTTATTTTATGGAATTATTAGTTTATCTTGTAATTGTTTTCTGTCTTGTTATGCCAGAGATGAAAGTTTGTCTCATATGTACACACAGGCGGCCCAGACATTGAATACTGTATTACGTAACATTATGATCTTGGCGATTGAGTTACAATTTTAGCCGATTGCTTCAAAAATTGCTCTGCATTCTTAGGCTAAGAAAATAATTTAAATGAAAGTGGCTTACCTTATATTTTAACTGCATTATTTTTGTGTCTCTGCGATCCTGGAGGCGGTTTAGAGCTTTTTCAGAGGCGAATTAAACTTTCCGGCGGGTGGCCTCTAAATAGAAAGACAACCCATCAGAAAGTACACCTCGCCCAAATGGCTCTAACCCGCCTCCGGGAACACGAGAAACCAAAATAATGCAGTTACAACATAAGGTAAGCCACTTTTATAAGTCTGTTTTATATGTAAACGTTACTATTAAATTAAAGTTGATCAAAAATGCTGCCGCTTGTAGTAAAATGTCTATATACTAGACTTTTTGCTTGTAATGACACATTATGTTTCTGTTAAATCACAGAGAATGACTGTCCAGATAATTCACATTGTAACCATTGGAAAAATATGGGTTATTGTCGACAGGGAAGCGCGCATCACACCTTCATGAGAGCGTACTGTCCAGCCACATGCCGCATTTGTGGTAAGTAATACATTACATAGTGGGAGGCAAGGTCACAGTGGCCTTATTGTTAGTACGCTCGACTCTGGAGTGAGCGCTCGGGGTTTGAGGCCTGGTCGGGGATATTGTGTTATGTTTTTGGACAAGAAACCCTACTACGCACGAAGCCTCTCTCCACCTAGGTATGTAAATGGGTACCTGCGAATTTACTGCTTGCGATGGATTCGTGCTACGGAAACCGGAATAAGCTCCACTTGGCTCTTATGCAGACTTATGCAGACTACATTACATAACGTATTCGAAATTTGGTTCTGAACGAAGAAAATGCTGCGAATCTTCCTAAAACCTTTTGCGAAAACAAAATCGTCTTCGTCATTTTCTTATAGTCTTTGTAACCTCTCTCTCTCTACCTCGAGGCCTAGGAGAAAGCGCGAAAAACACCTTTGTTTGCTATAGCTCATTAGATAGCAAATTTTGATCGAAATACTTTTGAAGGATTACCAAACCTGTCAAAGTTGTTGAGTTATGAAACAGCACCAGATGAGCGAAAACCGGCCGATAACACACCTTGTCTCTATTCACTCCGGATGCGGATCAAACACCTTGGGGGGGTAGTCCCTAATCTGGGCTTTGAGCGGTTTTGGTCCGAGAAAGGGTATATTTTTGGACCGTTTTGCCCTGAAATAGGGTATGTTCTTCACTATGGCTTGGCCTTACAAGAAACTTTTCAGTTCTTTTGTTATCGACATTGTCAAATTCTTAGCCGCACTGAAATGTTTCTGGGTAGACTTTTTTTCGAGCTCTGTACTAATTTTAGAAGTTTGAAATGGGGTATTGATTTTCGGCTTCGGTCTAACACATATGGAAAATCGTAGACTGGGATTTTGGTCTAAAATAAAGTATCAAAATCTCTGAGGATTACCTCCCCTGGGATCAAACATTGAGGATCAAAAATCTTGTTCTGTTTGATTGTCATGTGGAGTAACATTTTTTTGTCCCTCATTAATTGTCATGCCATGTTAATCTTACATGTTATCTGATCGTATCTTCTTCTTCCAGGTTGCTTCCCTCAGGCAGATTAGATGCCAGTCTGTGGTTACTGGAAAAGGGCCGGTTATTGCCAGCCAAAAAATACACACCATCAGTATATGCTGAAGAACTGTCAAACAACATGCGGCTTTTGTTATAGTAAGTCTATTTCCGCATATTTTCTACGCGGGAAGATTGAATTAAAGTGCAATTCAAGTTTAAAAAGTCATAATGATTCTTTGAGTACACCGTTCGTATTTTAATAATTCAGAAATAATTATAAAAAAACGCATTTTTTCTGAGAGATCAAGGACAATTGGAGCGACAATTCACACATGAATGAAATGAAACCACGCGAGCAGCAAATTGATAAACTCAGTAATGTTCCATATATGTGACAGCTGATCTACTGACGAAATCGACTGTTTCCAAGGCCGGAATAATATAAATAATAAGCTCATTAAAATGAAAGGAAAAAAGTCAAGAGAGAAAGATAGCAAGTAGTATCAGTATCGAAAACAGCTTTGCACGAGGTCTTAAGGATTCCAAACTATTCCTGACCACTAAGATGCTTGGAAAAAAATTAACGACAATATTACGTCCTCACCACATACCCTGACATGAATCATGACATTATGAAGAGCTTCCCTGTTGTTTTTCAGAACCAGCAACAACTGAGAGTACTCCTTCATCTGATCTTTCCACATCCAGAGTACCAACCACCACTTCTAACCCCTCAGTTACTAGTGAACCGCTTGCTAGCTCCATTCCTCTAACGACTGGCAAACCAACCAGCGAACAGAGCACAGCATCTAATCATTTGACTACCAGTGAAACAATTGTTACGTCTAGCCCTAGCACAGCAAGTATACTAGCTACAACATCCCAACCTTCGACACTACCCACAAATCTGACAACGCAAGGTATGCCAAGTTGGGGGGGGGGGGGGATTCATTGATAAATATGCACTGTCTTATCATAAGATCACGCAATTTTGGATTTTACAGAAAATGCTTGCTTGAGAGCACACAATGACAAACGTGCGCTGCATGGAGCAGGCCCGCTGACCTGGGATGACACACTGGTGCAACATGCTCAGATCTGGGCTGATCACTTGGCTGCTACGGGAAAAATTCGGCATGACCCAGACCTGAATGAGGAAGGAGAAAACCTGGCTTGGTTTCAAGGACACCTTACCGCAGACTGTACGGACGCTTTAGCAGGATGGTAAGGTTTTTAGCAGCTAAAATGTAAGTTCAGTACCCAAATCTGGGTGGAAAGAGGCACTGTGCATATTGAAAAGCCAAAGAATCAAAAACGAAGGCTAAATCCCGATACGAACACTCGACCAGTGATCTCAGTCTAACAAATTATGTACCAACCATTCATTGTCATTTTTTTCACACACTCACCAAACAAATTAAATCGAAGTAATATATAAAACACTAAATGCCGAAAAGAACTGAAAACGCGACGCGTGGCGGAGTATTTTTAACAAACTTCGAGTTGTTTGAAAATGTGGTCAAACGTCTTGACTGTTTGATATATCTTCTCACGAAAATTACAACTAAGGAGTAAACAGAGAAATAAAATCGTAAATATCCAAACACCGTCACAGTCACGATTTTCTTTGATTAAACTTGGTGGGCTATTACTGACGAGTTTGAGAAGTTATATCAGTAGAATATAATGGTAGCTCAGTAATATGTCATTAGTCACCAGATTGCACGTCAGAAATATTATTTAACGTTTTTAACGATACTTGCGTAGTCATTTGTTATAAAAAAACGATAAATTTCTTTCGCTTCGGACAGGTACGACATGGAAGAGCCGAAGTATGATTATAAGAATCCTGGTTTTTCACCAGAGGCTGGTCATTTTACACAGGTATGCAACTAATCGTCGATTAGTCGATCCAACGATTCATATCATACACACTGTAGAGATGGGACTTGTACCATGGGCACTAAGTCATGGTCCCACCTGCACACAAACAAAACACTCCTCAGCTGTGTTATGTTTGTCGTCACCAATAAGGTTACTACTCTGACGTCTGCTATCAGAGAAAAGAGGCCCACAGTGTCTCTGAGTTTACGGAGACAAATAAATTATTACAATCCCCCCCGCCGGTTTATGGAGACAGGGTGACCTCATGATCAGTGCGCTCGACTCCAGATTGAGAGGTCCGGGTTCAATTTCTGGGCGGGGACATTACGTTGTGTTCTTAAGTAATACACCTTACTCTCACAGTGCCTCTCTCCACCCAGGTGTATAAATGGGAACCGGCGAATTTAATGCTGGGAGTGATAGCATCTCATCTAGGGGAGAATAGAAATACTCCTAGTCGCTTCCTGCTACTGAAACCGGGGATAATTGCCAGCCTAGTGGGCCACTTGGCTCGTATACAGACCTTTTTACCTACGCAAAAAAAGTTAAGAACTACGTCAAGCTGCTAGAGCGACTAACTCTAGAGTGAAACACGGCCTGAAAAACGTACATACACGCATATTTGGGGACCATCTAAAACGTTTTGAACACTGTTATGAAGCCAAGAGCTTCGAATGGTGATAGTGACACTAGTACCTCATGTTTTTCTGTAGTGTTTTAATTAGTTACAAAATTTTTGCATTTGAAAAATTATACCGAGAGAGATATATAAAGACATTGTCTTTGACAATGACGCTTACAATTTCCAATAATTGATTAGTCTCTCTGGATCGACTGACCCGGTAAAACTGTCTATGTATTAAAGTGCTACTGCGACGAAAATTTCGTACTTTCTTTTTTGGTTTTTCTTTCGGTAATTCCTTATTTAGACCCTAAGTTTCATGAATCGGCGAATTTTTTTACAATCTAGCCACGCAATTCCCTTAAACAAGACGAGAAAACCATAAAATTACGTCCGCCATTGCTCGAACAACAACCCTGAAATGGAACCCGGAAGACAATACTTCTTCTATTGTGTACTTTGGGGAGAAAACAACGATGTTGCAAATAACATTTCACACATCCATAATCGGGATAATCACTTTATAAACATGTATAATTTAAATTAATTTAACAAATTATGCCCATTAAAATACGCCCACAGTTAAGATCTTAAAGAGAATGTAGGCAGAGACGGATGTAGGCCATAATAGTTTTGTTCTCGTCTTTCTCTAGGTTGTGTGGAAAGCCACCAAAGCGGTAGGAGTGGCGCAAGCCTCTACAGGGTCAGGATTTTCAAAGCAGATCTTCATTGTGGCGCGTTATCGGCCAGGAGGAAACTTTATAGGAATGTTCAAAGAAAACGTTGGGGAGAAGCGATCAAGTTAAAGGTGCATACCCCATAAGTTTTGTTTGTTTGAATTTTTTTTTTTCGTTTTACTTGAGATTGGATGGAACTTCAAAACAGAGATATGTGTACACAAAGGAACACTAGATACACTGGATACAAGACGTCGCACATTTCAATCTTGTTTTCTTTATTGCAAGGACAGTAAACACTTTGCACATATTACGCACGAACTACAGGTTCAGTCAACTATTTTTATATGATATATCTTGTGATATATACCAGCCTACGAGGATCTACAGTCAATATATGTTAATAGGCAAGCCATAACTTCCTAAGCAAATATCAGTTATACAACATGTCAAATACAACAGCTTTCATAGCCAATAAAGATTTACTATATCGCGTGATATTTTATCGTTTACTATCACTTCTGATAGCGTCTGAGAATTCGTGAAATCAGAGTTAACACTGCAAGACAAAAAAAAAGAATAAAGTTAAAAAATAATCTTGTACTTCTTCCAACGGGGGAACTGCCAAGTGGAAAGGTCGGAGATACTCGTCGGAAATTTTGAATTAAAGTCCTATAGGAGACCCATCTGGCTCGAGGTTTATTTGACTCTTTAAACATGCCACATAAAACGGAATTAATTAATCAATTATCAGCTTTGGAAGGAAACTTCGTAGACCGGACTCGATAGACCGGCGAAATCGAGCCCAGAAACGGAAATACGAAGACTGCTTATATTTATGAGCACTTTCCATTCAACTAAGAATTCTTAAAATTTCGAAACGGAATTTTCCTGGGAAAGGTTTCTGAAAATCGGGAGATTTCCAAAAAGCGAACCATCCAAAACTTTCGAAAATTCGGGTAGTTAGTTAAGATGGAGTGAAACCCACATAAGAAATTTCCGAACATTTTGGTATATCTCCCAGGGTCTTCCTTTTCCCGGAATTTCCAGAAAATGCTGTCCTATTCGTCGAATGAAATTTCCGAAAATTCAAACCGAAATCTGTAATCGAATGAAAAGTGCCCTGTATTTTCCCTTACCGTTTCATTTCAGAGCTAAGACCTTATTTCCAACTTCTTGTTTAAATCTCCCGTAATAATTTCCTGGAGGTGAGTAGCGTGCCACGATGTAAGTCGTTGTCCAGAAGCCATCCTTCACAGACGCAATCCCCACACCCAGTTTCTTAGTTGACTTCCAAACAACCTGATACGGAAAAAAAATCATATAATAATAATAATAATAATAATAATAATAATAATAATAATAATAATAATAATAATAATAATAATAACAATAATATTTATTGAGGGAATCCAACTCGCCAAAGGCGGTTTTCAGTGGAGCCCTCCTAAATAAAAATCACCTTAAAATAACATAAATCATGTTTCGATCCAGCTTACATTGAATAGCTAGCTCGCCTTCAAACAGCGTTTTAGACAAACGATTGTAATGTTTCACAAGTCGTTAAGACTACGCATAGCTGCACCCATCGTCTCCCGGAGAAACGCGTCTTTAATCGGGGGTGGGTACGGCTACAAGTAGGCGAGGACTCTGCAATCAAGCCTTCGTCGAAAACATCATAACATAAGAAATGACACTAGAATCATCGGGAAGAAACGTGCAAGTGAGAGATAGCCAGTAAGTGAGCGTTTCAAGCTTTTAAAGTAATTCTTAGTTTTCTTCTCATCAAGACCTAAAAGAACTTGTTTGAGGCACCTTTTTCATTTATTTTGATCGTGTAGCGAGACTTTTGGTTTTAGCAGGGCTTCATGAAACTAAAATCCAACATTTTTACTTCCAATATTATAATTGGCCTGTGGTCGGACATCCTATCCAACACAAAGCAATACTTTTACTTCCTTGTTGGCAGATATTACATATCGTCCTGCAAAATAAGGAAGTACCCCCAGAAATAGAGAGATTTCTTAGTTTTCTATCTTCTTTAGTACCTTTTGAATCTTAAAACTCCAAAAAATGAATAACGATAAAATTAAAACAAGTTCAATGTAAACATTTTAAAAGGAAGCCATGCGTGAAGGAGAATAGATTAATAATGTAGCTCAGAATTCGTAGTAATGACCTTTATATCTTCATAATTTGGTTATATCAACTAAGTTGAAAATGTAAACGAGTTGAAAAGCGAATGCGCTCTGACGAAGGGCTAACGCTCGAAACGTCAGCTTTTCAACTCGTTACGGTGGCCAATTTACATTTTCAACTTAGTTGATATAACCAAACTACCTTATTACCCCCACCGACGCAGCACCACAGCCGGTTTCTTTAGAAACTTTCACCCTTAATTCATTTATATCTTCATAGCTTACTGAATACATGTATGTTAAGTAGTTTTGTTTAGTAGTCTGTTTGTAATGTAATGTATGGTATTTCGCTGAAAGTAAATGTTGTAGCTAAGTCATAATGATGTAGCTTAAATGTGACTCATACCAGCATGCTAATAGGATACAATAGAATTCTTAGTTTCTTGAAATCGGTATTGGCCTGGAACTAGCTTGCAAGTGAGGCTAACGCGGGGAGTCTTTTCAAATGACATTAATCTCTTTTTACTGATATTCGCCTGCTCGAGCCTCTATTGCAAGCTTGTCAATATCGTAAATGCAAATATGGTCTATTGACTTTGCACACCTGTGTAAAATGCCCAATTTGAGCGTCTACGTCAAAAATAGAATTTGGAGGACTCCGGAAGGGATAATCGAACACTTCTCCATACCTGAGATGAGAGTAGAGGAACGCCAAATTAGTGAAATGATATACCGCATGTTTAAAGGAGGGACGGAGGAGGCCTGCTATTTTAAGTTCGTTGGAGGGAACTCGTAATTTAACGGAGTATATGTTAAGTGTCAGTTAACCACCCATTTATATATCAAATTTTGATCAATTATAACATTATTATTACAACAGTAATGTTTCTCTTAAAAGTCACAAGAATGGAACTGAAGCGAATTCATTGCAAGCCGTATACTGACACTGCATCAACGCAGTAGTAACAGAGTCTGTTGTTTTCAGAAACTGAATGATGATGTGGGCTCAAAAGAGGGGGCTAATTAGAGAGTGGGGAACTTGGTGCGTGAGTAGAGAGGTTAAAGGAAGGCCTACTCTGGGACCTTAAGTCGCCGTAACTTTTGGCGACTTTGTGCGATTTAAGGCGACTTTAGGCGACTTTAGCAAAATTGGCAAAGAAAACATGGCGATTTTAGGCGACTTTGTGCGATTTAAGGCGACTTAAGGCGACTTTGTGCGACTTAAGGCGACTTTGTGCGACTTAAGGCGACTTTGCACAACTAAAGGAGGATTAGTAACACATTTAAGTTTTGCCCACATATAAATTAAACAAAGGAAACATCCAGCATATAAGAAGCTTTCAAATTACCAAGCCTCGACTGCATCCTTGCATGTTTTTATTTCCGATTGAGTGTTAGAAAAGTAGTAAAGATTTTCTCCTTCATCGTTGATTGGCGAATGCTCCATAGTTTTCCTGGTTGCGAGGTTCAAAGCCCAAATTTGAGCCTTTCTAGCCAGTGAGCTGTCCCAGGTCAGCGGTCTGGCTCCGTGCAAAGCACGCATGGAATTATGGACTTTAAGACATTCACTTATGTTCACTGTCGATTTAAAGGAAATCGTTTAGTTTTGCGACTGTCAAGAATGACAAACAAACACAATTGTTTTGTTTATACCTTTAACAATGTGAGGTATGGGCGCCGGAGTAGGACGAGCTGAAATAAAAAAATAAATAGATTGAATCACTTTAGTCTTGTTTTCTTTGTAGGATAAGTACAGACACAGCTAGGGGGGACTCCGATATAGAGAGGACAGGGGCGCTCGTTGGACATTTTGAAAAAGCCCTTAGAGGTACCAAGATCCTGTTTTATGGGCGTGGCTTGAATTTGTTTTTTCCCCCCCCACCCTAAGAGGTACCATATAGGTAATCGCATGGCGCGGAGTAAAATTAAGGAATAATAACAATTGTGTTTTCAGAAACTTCGGAAACCACAAGTGATATTATTTTTACTTTTAAGAGGACCCATTGCGATTTCTTATCAGTGAAACAGACGGAAAAATTATTGAATTTCCAAATGCGTTTTTGAGTAATTAATCATAGGAGGCCATTTAATTTTTAAACAGAATCAGCATCAGCAGTTTCCTGGCCCTCCCTTCCAGGACTTTTCTGGAGTTAAGAAATTCCCTATTGATGGACTTTGGATACGTTTTTGATTTTAGGTATCTCCCAGTGATGCCTGCTTTACTTTCAAGAAGTCGGGCTCGTTAACATCCCCGTTTTCTTTTTGTATCTTGGCATAAAACCGCGACAGTGTTTGGTCGAAGAAATCGCTCTCGTATTCTTCTAGGTGTGTTTTCATTTTCGCTCCTGTCTTACAACAACTTCCCGATCACATAAGCTGTTGCTAGGCAACCTGAGGACCAATCGTGAGCGAGTAATTTTGCTCTCTTCACAAGCAAAGTTAAGGAAAAAATACCCTCTTCATTGGCCAATCAGCATTCAGTAATTTTCACCTATATGCCATTATGAGACACAGTTAAAAGACAGCTGATTTTCAGATATCTCCTGTCATATTTATAACCTCCTGAAAGTACGACGAGCACTCCAGTCTTTTTTTAATATGGGGTTCCCCCCGGTGAAACACAGATCCGTGTAATGGACGGTACAAATGTCCCACGGCTATTAATTAATAACACGTTTACAAATGTCGCTTGTTGTTTATTTGCTTTTGTGTTGTTTGTTCCTTTTTTTCACCTTGATCAGCTTTTAAAACGGAAACCAATAGTGTACAAAAATGCGATGTAAAATACACAATAAAAAGTTGATGCTATTGGAGCTGTTTTATCCATCTATACGAGCAATCAGTTGCTCGGCCAGATCAAAACTTACCCAAATTCCTAGAACTGAACTCCTATATAGCGATCCAAATTTACAACTGACACAACCCAGTAGGCCAAAAATATACAAACGAACAAAACAAGGAATAAAACTGAAGTCCAACTCTAAAGACTTTAAACTTTTCTTTTCCTGACAAACCTTGACAGACTCCACAAGTGGCTGGACAGGTCATCCTCATAAATTGATAATAGTCTTTTTTAGGTGAACAGAAGCCTAGCTTCCCCCAGTATCCACAGCTGCTTTCTTTATCACCGCCTCCCAAGGGACAAACTTGGAAAAACAAAACTATTTAGTCTCTTGTTACACGACATCACTGAACTACATACACCTTAAAAATGTCCTCAATTTCAGTGTTTTATCGGCTTAAAATCGCACATAAGCCCCTTTATTCCAAAACTGAAGACACCTTAACAAGAAGTTCCTAAAATATCGAATGTTTGAAAGATAGAGGACGATAAATTTAGCCTTACTGATCACACAAAACCTCTATATCACAAAGAAGAGTCGTTCAATATAGGGTCCATTTCAATGCTCACAAAGTAGGGTTTTATCCACTCACGAGCAAATTAGATTTGATTTATACTTGTAGCCACTTTACCTGAAAAGGGAAGAAAACTTTTCTTTCATTCATACCATATAAGGTGGAATGACTTTGAAAACGCCAAACATTTTAAACAGATTCATATAGCTTTTCTGTTTCTCCCTTGAACTCTCCCATTTCAGCAAAAGGAATAGCAAAAAATAAAGAAAATCGCGATTTCCTCTTTTAGGAACTTACTGGCTCCTAAATTCTACATTAAAAAATCAGTTTTTCTTTTTCCCAATTTTTTAAATGACATTTTGGTAAAATTTCATGGTTTCCGTTTGTACTATTTTAAAGCAACGCTGTCGTTTGTGTATCGTATTTGAATAACCTATTCAAAGAAACTTACGGCCTTTCTTTGCGATGGCCCAAGAGTTCATCGGAGGCAGTGGGGGAGACAAACCATTCTTGTGATGGCGGCATTCACACACGAAGGACAACATCGCCACAAGAAGAAACTTCATCATCGTCTTCAACTCCATCTACGAAAGAAGTGGAAAATGTCGTGTTTGGTTTACTTTTTGAATTTTGCTTACTTGTCACCTTAAGATTTACGCTCTTTGAACGACTACTCACAGCAGAAATCCAGTGAACTATCTTTCGGTTTTATAGTCGTCGAATTTATCAATCCGTGGGCCTTAATTTTAGACTGTCACAATTAGAAAAACACTTGAGATCAAAATGATTTTATTATTAATCATTTTTAGCCCTTAGTTTCTGGCCTGATCACGCATTCGGAAGAATGGACAAAAGAAGATCTTCGTCGAATGGAACTTGCCATTTGAACTGAATGTGAAACTGAATTTTCTGCATGTGCTGAGTAATTCAAACTTTAAAAGTTCTTGTTCAACATGATAATCAATTCCATGCTATCATTTCTACGAAATTAATCTCTTTAATTATTGACCGAAGTCGATACCACTTTTTATTGCATTGAAATGTGTTAGCTGCCTATGCCATTTCTCACGCAACATTAATTTTTTTTTGTGGAAAAAATGTTGATAAATGAGTTTAAGAGCTTGACTTGGATTTCTGATATGTATGTTGTTGTTAAAAACTAGCTCTCTCTGAAAAAAGCCTAGAATATTCAATGAGCAAAATTGTTATTTTAATTGTGCGATTTAAAGACAAATTATACAAGAAAGAAGACTAAATCTGCTAAATCTGCTAAAATCATGGCAATAAATCTTTAACCAAAAATCTTCAAATGGTTTCAGGTAAATCTGCCCAAATTTTCACAGTACATCGAATCCGACGGCATATGAATTTTACATAAGTAGAGAGTGTGAGTTACACAGCATGTTTTTCGAATTTTTCAGATTTTCTCTTTTCTTTGTTTTCTTTTCTTGCTGCGGAGATTTCTCTGTAAAAAGCACCATTTATCGCCTTCAAGCTGGTCAGTTCAGAACCTTCATAGCAAGTATGCGAGGCTGACGTTTTGAGTGTTAGCTTGTCGGCATTACAAAGTCTTTTTTTCTAATGAAGGACTAACCAGCTAACCGACCACATCAATTGATTGTTCAACTATGCTTGATTATTTGTTTCTAGAATGAATTAAGGTTAATAAATATAATAGACACACTAACAAAAGTTCCCAATTTTTTCACGACAATCGGTTCCTTAACGAATAGGTTTAAAAAAACCTTTTTTTCCGAACTTAGAAAGAGAACATCCAATACTTTAAACTGCGAACTACACGCCCATGCCTACGGGAGTTCCATTTCACTTACTTTAGCGGAAAACTTATATCACGCGTGTACAGCATTTGCCCGAGACTAGCTGGTTTGTTACTGTCAAATGCTATGCCATATTTTCTCGATTAAACTACTTCGACGATTTTTTTCTGTTATTAATTATACACTCACTTTGAGTTATAAACCCTATGCATAAATGGCTACCTATTAAAAATTGTTATGTAAGTACCCAAATTAGCTCGTTAACCTCGTTTTTGAGTAGATAATTTTCAAACGGTTTGTTGGGTAATTTAAATGTATACAATCTTTTTTTTTTAAATTCGCAGCCATTTATGCATAGGGTCTATGTACCCACCATTTGATTGACTACTGCAGTTTCATCAAGCAATGGTTTTTATTCATTAGATTTTAGCAGCCATATACTGATCTTGCCAATATACGTAGAGCTTAAAACGCTTGCATGCATGTTCTGGATGGGTACACAACGTTTAAACAGCGAAAACAAACAGGATAAGATCACCAGTTTAGCTATGTGTTTCTTACTCTTGTGTGATGTTGTTTAGCTGTTAGAGCTGTTGTTTTATGAATGTTACCAAAGGAAAACCGCTGCCAACAAGCCAGTTCTTGGCACGTGGTTGATTTGAAGTTTTCTGAATTGATAATTACATGGACTCTTTGAATGGACTGATAATGACCGCTTGCAGTTTTATTGCCCTTCATTACTGAATCGTTGTGGAAGTTTATAAAGCTGCAGAACTTATTCAAATTCCTCACAAAATTCCACAAATCCCGCAATTAAATCTGCATCTCTTCAAGATATTTGTGTTATTGTGATTCAGTTCTTTAGCAAATACCTTGAGATCAAACTATTATTACCACAGATGTCAAACAGAGCTCTTTTTTCAAGATAGACTTCTTATTTCTTTGTTTAACTATCAACACATGAGATCAGTATTGTGTTTTTATTCTGTTCCGTGCCCTGATTTCGCATTCCTCAAAAAGTACTGATGATGTACTTCGTTTTATCAACTGAATGTTTTGCATCGCCATCAGTTTGACGTTTCAAGTTCGTAAAGAATTCTAGACAAAAAATCTATTCAATTCACTTGTTACGAAGATAACAAAAACAAGCTCTTTGGGTATACTTAACACGCCCCTAAGAAAGGCAAATCTAAGTCGAGACCGTTTATAAATTAAAGTTTACATATTCAACAGTAGTGTAACAATTGCGTTATTTAAAACATGCTGTCTTTTGTAATGAGTTACGCAGTCTTGGTTTTGCTTTTGTTGTTCCCGCGCATCTTTCTTGGAAGCGGCGTAATGCCCAGTTTAGTAATTTTGGCGCTCTTGGAGCCCCCTCTCCCCCCGGATCCTGCCCCTTAAATTGGCGGGAACTCATGTTTACGTGCAAAATCAACCATAAACTGCACAGCGGGCATGTCTTAAAGACTTAAACTTTAATCATCAAACTTAACGACGTCACCCTTCATTCGATCTTGTTTTGCTTTTGTCAAACTTTTTTGCCCTCTTGTTACGCTGTTTAACGGTACATCAAAGTAGCAAGTGATAATGTATATTTCCTGATTTAAGTTAGTCTTTGTTTAGCTAACTCAGTCCTGTCATATCATGTTTTAGATTAATAATACTAATAGTTTGCCAAAGACCTGCATGATACGAACATGCATTGCTTACCATATTTCAGCTTAATCAATGATGCCGTAAATTCCGCTTGGAATGTATCAATCAAAACAGCTTTTCGTTCCTTAAAAGTTAAATCCTGAGATTATTCAATCCTCAGACCTTTCTTTAATTTACCAGGCTACAAACGTTTGGACGCAAGCCGTGAACTGACCGGTTAGCTCCTGTAAGTGACAAGCCGCCTTTAAACCACGCTCATATCTCCCGCTGACATGCCCTAGATAACAAGTGGAACTAATTTGCTTGATAAGCCGGAAAATTTGGTCAAAGCCTTGCACGGTGCGGCCTCTTCTGTGAATGGAGATGGGGTATACACACATTACACAGGCAATCTTGGTCAATACCGTGATAAGTTTCTTCATTTCAAAGACTGATAACCTTGACATAAGCGAACTAGTTTCCAAAACAAAAAGCAAAGCATCGCAGTTATAGAGTCATATTGAATAAGAAATCCTTACGTACTTCTGTAGATTCTGTACTTCTGTAAATGGGCATAGTTTTCGCCAACTCACATCACCTAAATTCTAAATTTCTTACAGGAATTAAATCAGTGGTTATCTAGCCCTGATCGACTAGAAGTATTGACAACTTGCCTTCCCCTCTCCAGTATTTCCCAAACTTTTAGTAGTTAGTAAATAATGTTAGCGATAATTTTTATGATGGGAAAGCCACGGCTATCAGCTGCATGATCATCTTATGGGAACATAATTAAAGTCAGAGTGGTTACCCCTAAAAATAGCACCAAAATCTATATCTTTTCTGTAATAACTTAAATTTGCTAGCTGTCGTGTTTGTCGAAGATGGGAGAACATAATATGAAAGATAAATATGAGTTGCGGTTGTGGTGTGTTTCAATTTAAGGTAAGCCTTACGACTTTTACGAGACCATGTGACACGTCGTCCACCACATCAACTAAACAATACATAGCTTCACTTTCTTTTAATTGAATTTTTTTCTGGCTACTTTTCAATACGGGCTCAGGTATAAACCTTGCTAACTTTTAAGTTGACAGTTGAAATCATTACCAGGAGAAATTTTAAAAAAAAAGCTACGGGCACTTACAATGATCGCAGCAAAGGCAGTTTTGTTATTGAATCCTGGACATGGGACTGAGGATTTGGATCTGTCACGTTAACTGGGCGAAAGTTCTGTGTGCGTCAATGTGTTTTCTGTTTTCTTCTTCTTTTCAGCGTATCGTGAAAAGCTTTTGTTTGTTGTCTTAATCTAGTGTAGATTTATCTAGAAAACGAAAATAACATAAGACTCGGAGCGCCCTCAGCTGTTGTTTTGACTACCGTTTATTCCAGCTGCTTTTGGAAACTTTTGTCTTCCAGTTCGTAAGCCAACGAAATTACACGAGTCCAGTGACGGAAGGGGTACTCATATCTCGCGTTGTGCAAAAGGTTATTCGAAACGATAGCCTCTCAATTTGTCAACAATTTTCGGTGTGTATTTTCTTAATAGTCTCAAACACTGACGATAACTACCGCAGACCACAGCTGATTGATACAGCAGGTCAACGTTGTTATTAGTATTATCCTTATCAAACAGATCGAGCTTCAAACGCCAGCTGCTCTGAAGTTGAGAAATACCCCCAACACCAGCAAAAAAAAATAGATGTATTTTCGAGTGTTTTGCAACGGTTAGACCATTTTAATTGCATGTTTATATTTTAGAATGAAACTTTTTTCGGCAACCAACATCTCATGGTTAAAACATAGTTTTGATACTTCCAGATTATTTAAAATGGAGTCTTATAAACTACTACGTACTGGCCTTCAGTAATCGAACAATCAGCAATATGGAAGACGGGAGAGGAGACAAAGAGGGCCTGTCTGGTCTTAAACTGCAATACATAAGTAGCTTCCTACATTGAAAATATCATATCTAAGTAAATTTCGGAAATAAAAAATTCGTTGTTGTATTCGTTCAACTAAATGAAAGTGTCAACCCCGTCGAGATTATTCTTTGCGAAACATGCTTCAGTAAACTTTACCACAAAGCGTTTGTGTTAAATAATAGTTGAAGGCATTTGATTTTGAAGAAGAAAAAAAAATTGCAGTACATTTTTTTCGAGAGATCTAAAGATGCTTATGAAGTGAATATGAAAGCCACGCCCTGGCGAACAACGAACAAATTTTTTCTAAGGGCTAAGAAATCCATCTGAATCACGTATTCGTTTTAATGAAGACTCAATCACTCTCACTCTCACTCGCAGTTTTCGTTCAACGTACCTTTCCTGTTCCAGACCAGTAGCGATGTGAGTCTTAAGCGATGTCGGGAACTAGGTGAGAAATGTTTTCCTTCGTGTTTCACACACACCTATCACCTGAATGGAATTATAAATAAGCGGAAAAGAAAATAAATACCGCTTTTTTCTGTTTATTTTTAAATGTTTTCATCCTTATATCTATAAGTGGTTTGAAATACTGATCCCGAAGCTTTTAAATGGGTTTATTTGAGCATGCGCAGAAGATAAATACATCAAGCTGGAGCAAAAGTACTATGTGCGTATTTATTTTAGTCGGCAATTATTGCACGAATGAAAAGTTTTTGCGTTTTACCTTTGCATTATATTTCAGCAAATAATCGGGTTTTAATAGATCCCTGTCAGAAAATTGGCCTGGAATTGAGCATTGAGAGACATCCTGGTTGAATAATCGAAAATACCATCTAGTTTTTCATTTAAATCAAATAAGACAGTTCTCCAAAATAAGTCCGAAATAAATTTATTTTTTTGCCGGCCCTTTTATGCTTACCCGCATGTCATGTGTACTCGCTTCTGTTTCAAATCAGTTAAAACGGATCAGAAGCGGTAGAAGAACATCCTTCAAAAAGCTTTTACTGTAATTTGACTTATATCAATTTATAAGATAAAATCTCTCTACGGTATCATTACAGCGGCATGCAAAACGAATACCGAATAACATATGCAATTAGTTTTTAATTTTTAATCATGTAAGTGTCCATATATATTGTTGTATTGAGGTGTTTTTTCTCCGATGCAAATAAATTGTTGCTTCCTCTTCAAAACAAAACAGAGAATCATTTAATTAGGATGTCATAATTTTGTTGAGATTAAAAAAGCCGCGTTTCCAAGTAAATTATAGTTCAAATTAGTCAAACATTTGCAGACGTTTCAAGACTTATACTCGATTGATATTGATAACCTGAAGTATTGGTGTTTACTTATTAATAAAAATTAAGTAAAGCAATGTAGAAGTACATAGAACGAAGGATTTTTCCAATAATTTTTTGCACTTTTGTCTTGACAATTATACCTTTTTCGCTTGACCTTAGATAACACTTAGATTGAAATTAACATTTTTCCGCACGCACGCAATATTTATATTGTAATCAAAATAGTCAGAACTACACGAAAATAAAAATCAAAGCTTCATGTATACCTAGGCAGTGTTTTAGGCCGACATTCTCAAGTCGTAGTCACTATTGCTAAACTGAAATCAGATTGACGTTTCCTCGACGCAGAGAACTGAAAAGGAGCTAAGCAACAAAATACGTGCCTCAGAACTGCCGCCACAGGGTGGAAAAATAACTTGAATTGTGCTAATTCATCATTAGGCAGCGTAACTTGATTCTTTATATACTCTTGTTTAATGGAAAAGTGAAAATGAAAGTTTGTCCGACTTTGAATAGAATAGAAACAAGATTCAAGCAAATCCACTTGATTTGCCGAGGTTTTTCTTCACTTGAGCTCGTACCTTTCCAAGAATGACTTTCTACTGACTCTTAATGAAAGCAAGTACGTGCTGGCCCTAGAACCGCAAAGTGAGCTTGAATCAAACATAGTTCAGTCGAAGCTCTGCACAATGGATACCTTAGGGACAGAAGAAAATGGCCGTTCCAGAGAATGGTCGTCATGGGTCGGATGTGTACAAAACAGAGACCTAACAGAAACACAGTCCAACGACGTGCGGTACAGATCATGTTTGGTGACCCTTGGGGTTCTGTATACTCTTTCGTGAATCGTTGATTATCCGTCCGTTGTCGAGAGGTCATTTGAGGGGTTGTGGAGAAGTGGCCGTTGTAAAGAGGTTAAAACGAGAGCACCCAGACCAAAAAAGTGGCCGTTATCGAGAGGTCGCGGTTGATGGAAATTCGAATGTATGTAGAAAGCAACTATTATCAAGCTGGCGAAAACCTTTATTCCTAGTCAAAGCCTATTTTCGTACTTCAAGTAATTGAACGAAAAATCGCAGTCCCATTTTTTTGGAAGAAAATCTTTCTCGTGATTTGTCAAATAGAAAACTATAGCCAAGATATTAAACCGTTGTCTCATTTTCCTCCAATCCTTGGACAGAGTTACAGTTAATAAAGATTGCTGCTGAACATCACCAAAACATCGAGGCGAGCGGTTTTCCCAGTTTTCGTCAAAATTGGAGTGCATACGAGAACTTTGTGCACATTTGCTTGTTTACCAAAAATCCTTGTGCATTTTAGCCTTGATAAAATTTTGGTCCATTGAATTAATCACATCGTATTAGTTAACAATTGGTTCATGCTTTAGCGTGCACTATCGAGTTATGGAGCACGCGGGAAGTTTGGAGAGCACGAAAGAAGCGTAAGAGCTCTCCAAACTTCCCGAGTGCTCCATAACTCGATAGTGCACAGCTAAAAGCATGAACCAATTGTTTTATAACATAGCCGGTGGAATTGTGCATCAAATCCGACGCGATTTCTGGCGAAGCGA
>Ga0126337_10000386_pt1 | contig 21604 bp, 10 predicted proteins | sample DipCmetagenome_FD_92527 | JGI IMG/M metagenome (GOLD analysis project Ga0126337, IMG submission 92527) | Coral microbial communities from La Bocana,Puerto Morelos, Mexico - Diploria C A metagenome | ecosystem: Host-associated > Invertebrates > Cnidaria > Coral | place: La Bocana,Puerto Morelos...
CTAGTTGGATTCTCAATTTCCTTTGTCTTCTAACCCTAATTATTCATAATCAATGAATAAGTAGGGTTAAGAGACAAAGGAATTTAATTTTTACCTGAATTTAATTTTTAACTACAACATCTATATCCTATACAGTATTAATGCATCACCAAGGAGACGGGGAATAATGCCTTATTACCGTGTTCGGGAATATAGGTAGCGCTCAGTGAAATCTAGTCGAGAAGTTTGGTTAGTGATTGGAAGGAAAATTCAGTGTGTATCATCTTCGTAGTTCCTATTGCATCTTTTCTATGTGATCGTCAATTTTTCTGTTTTAACAGGCTATTTGATAATATGTCATTGTATTATTCTAGTCTATCGGTCATGTTTACACCAGGCTCAATGGTAAAGTCAAACAATCAAAGAACCGTAGGGAGACTTCATGACGTTTCCGGGCCTAACATAAGTCATGGTCACAAATTTTTCTGATTTGTGCAAAAACTTGTACTAAATTTATTTAGCCCGTTACACTGAGTTTTTCTTTTCAACTATAGCTTTTAATAAGACCAATATTTTTTACCATGATTGACGTGCGTCATAGTGAATCGGATCCGCACAATAAAATCGCGTGACATTATCAAATACTGTGAGAGTTTTCAACTTCAAAGGACTTCTACCACGAATTTTATGCTTCCAAACAAAACAGTGCAAAACAGTGACTCGGTGTCATTTGAACACTGTTGTATTATGTGAAGGGAATGAACTGGCATGGACCGGTAACCCCAAAACATGAACATCGAAAGTCTTTCACCGTCCAACATGACAAATATGGGATTTTATCTGGGGACGAGGTGGAAGATTTTTATGGTATTTTGAAATTACTGATCAGGAAATAGTTTTAGTAGACGAAAGCCTCTTAACGGTAGATTTTTTCAAGTAATATGACAGTGCAAAGCGGTGGATTACCCGTTTCAAACGATGCACAGGAACACCTATCTTCTTTGTTGCCACGCCTATTGCCTTCGGAACACGTTCGTGAAATGGAAAGTTTTAATTGGGTCAGGCAAACACAGCGAATACCATCAAACAGAAAGATTAAGCAATACGCTTTCTATTACTTCTAATTTTGGCCCAGAATCTCTGAATTGATTCGCGCGATGAAAACATTTTTTCACCGTAAAACCGCTTTGGAGTAAAGTAATCACGTTTCTACGACCGTGCTTCCAATCCTCACTGACCGTCCGGGGGGACTACTCCCGTAAATTTTGGAAAAGTGTGTGCCGCGAAGGGTCAACCCTGACCCAAAGCAAACGCGAATATTGATACTCTATAATCCACCAACCAGAAAAATGACACCCTGTGCGAGGGAAAATCAAAAACCAAGAATGGCGTAACCGGCCAAATTTATTTCGTTTCTGTAGCATTAGAAGTTAAGCATCAAACAAACGTACCGGAACTTTAGCCGATACAATTTAGTTGCCCTATCTAAGGATCACAACGGGAACACAATTCCAACAGTGGCAAAAATGATACCCTATAAGGATCGGAAACCTCGAATATCCTGGAATCCTGCGGCACATACATGTATAGCCAACATATCGGAGTATCCCCCCCTCCCCCCTAGACTGACCCTCCTCGAGCTCACGAAAATACAGAACAGACGTAATCCCTGAGGCGTAAATAAAAGTTCAATCATTTCTTCACGTACGCACAGGCGGCCGAGCACGAACAAGCATTCTGGCGTTTCTTTCCTCGGCACCGCAGGAGCGAGATCCAAGATTCATAATGGCCGTAATTACCAGCGTCTTCTCACTCTGAGTAGGCGTGCATGCCGTTGATAAATTGCATGTGTCTCGTGCTGAACGAATGGCACACGATACGTCTTGTGAAGTATTAGTTGTCGAAAACTATTAGTGATGAAATAAATCTTCCAAAAGCCCATTGGCAGCCTCTTAATGACAGCTGAGTAACAACAGAATCTACGAATGCCTGAATTAATAGTCCGCTGATTGTTGTCTAATTAAGAAATAAGTAAGAAGCCTCTGCCAGAAGTAATAAACCAGACGAGTGAAGATAGATTTCCTTTCATCTCCTAAGACTAACAAATTAAAGAAATTGAGTCATGCTGGATGTTAAAGTCCGTGTGCAAAAGTTAGTTCTAAAGGAAAGACGTCTTATGGATATACGGTTTATTTCAGGTTTAACTTCACTTGCTAAATGTAAACAAGGGTCGTGTATCGAGAATGTGTTTACGCGCATAATCTCAGGTCAAGTTTGCAGAAGGCCGTCAGGTGCGCCCGGTGAGAACTCTACCGATTTCACTGTTGACACAATGCGCGTGTTCAATGCAATTGATGAAAAATCTTTAAATCGTCATAGTGCTGAGGTTAGGTTGACGAAAAGGCGCACATCCTTCAACAGGAAATGAGCTGCTCCTCTGACGATTTTAAGCTGTTTATATATGATGCTCCTGCGGCGCACTGTTGCGAAAAGCATTTCAAGATTGCTTCCTCCGACGAAGATGGCGTAGTTTGCACCGCTAATTGGGTTTTATTAGTGGTGAAAGTCAGCCGAAAATCCCATTTTCTCTAGCCGGGTTTTCTTCTACTGTTGATTGAATGTATTACTTAACAGAAGCATCTTCTGTAATCTGATACACCATTCACTGGGAATTTAGATCACGAAAAAGATATATTCTCAAGTTCAGTTGTTGACTTAATATAGCGCAAAGCACGCAGCACGTTAGAGAATTCACGTTCTCGGCACAGCTCCACAGCTCCACTGCAAGAGAGACAGATCTAAGGTAAGAACCATTTTAGTGCTACCGTATTTTTAATAAACCTTTCCTTTCTCCCTCGTGTTGATCAAACTTTTGCTTTTAAGCACATAGTGTTAAGCGTACAGTGTGCTAACATCTGACGCCCAAATGCTATTGTCAAATCACAGAAAACACTTAGCTAAGTATAATAGTTAAAGAGACTTATTTCATAACCGGATAACGAGGACCACTTTTTTTTCCACTGTGCGGGTATTTCTTGTAACTGATGACGTCGCTTGCCATCAAATAGCAGCAATATCGACGATTGTTCTCCTACCGTGTTGAAGAAAACCCTGGATTGACGCACACACGTATTCCCAATCGATCAACAAGGACTAGCATCGTGTTTACGTGGAATAACAAGCTTCATTCTTCTTTTGTCGGTATTGATTGCCCCGTTTGATATGGATTTTTTAAATGGTTTTCAATTGCCGTTTTGATGCACAATCTTCAATCATTGTGAAATCGGTTGATATTATCGTGGGATAAGCGACAAATTGAATTTTGCGGCAGCTTTGATATCCTGAAGATAAGTTCAGTAGGGTTGTAAAGTTTACACCACTAATTTCCTCAAAATCGTAAATAGGAAACAGCTATTAACCACAAAAAGCTTAATGAAATGTACACAGGCCGTTTTAATTTAAACGAACAATTAAATAGCAAACTGAAGGTCTTTTTTATGTTTTCGGGAAACTGCTTCGTGGTGAAAGACTAGTGTTCGTAAATTTTCCAGCCCACAAGACGCGTTGATCATTCAGTGGGAATTGCAAAATTTCCGAATAGCTGTCTCGGTACGCGTGGGAAGTATAGAACCATGAACCATGTTTTCATTTTCGCTGCGGGGACCTCTGATATGTCGTCTTCCACGACTTCATTCAGTTTTTATAAGGATGGATAAACTCAGCCACGCTGTATAACCAAGAAAGGCGGATAACCAAATGAAACAGCATGGGAATGTTCCAATGCGAAGGCATATCAAGTGAAACGTTCTAGCATTTGATTTAAATTTCCTTGCTCGTGTTAATCGATGAGGTATTTCATTTTTGTAAATGTTCCCTTGACGTTACTTTTCGATAACGAGTTTCAGTTACCAGGTACCTTCTAGCAATGTATTAAAGGATCTCGTACAGGCGGAATACCCCGCACTTTAATCAGTAAAAATTCAAGATAGTAATCAAGAGCACTCATGTGAGTCCTCTTTAAACAGTACCTCATCGCATTGCTTCCCCTGCGAAGTGCATTTTTTTTCCTTAAAGCTCTGTCGTGCCGGTAATTTTTGAGGGTTGCAGCCAGTTTCTCGACGTTTGTTAAAGGCCAATTGTTGCCAACTTTCCGTGAATGTGTTTTCTGATGCCAGTGCGCAAATTAATGGACTCATCGCGCAAGATATCGAATGGTCTAACGTGTCATGGTGTGGAGGCATGAACAGTGTGACACGCTTCCGATGACAGCAGAAAATGGAGTCAAATACCTTTTGGCGCCGAGCGGAACCATTATCTTTTTCCTGAGAGATCCGATCACAGTGAAGGTCTCGGGATTTATTGAGCAGCCATTTCTATGGTTCATTTCTGATAATGTTTGCCCTCTTTGTCCTTTTTGTGTCGCCATTTTCTGGACTATTTTCGCAACACGTGAGAGATATCAAATTTCATTGTTCGAGGCTCTGGCGTGGGACGCCTTTGCTCTGGAAGGACTGGTTTCAATCCTCATACCAGCGCTTGTAAAGGAGATCAGTCACGTTATTTTCAGTTTTTTTAAAATAATCTCTAGATGGAAACTGAAAAAAATTGCTTACTAAGGTGGAAAAACACCAAAGAGATAATATGAAATAATGAGGAACAAGGACGGTTAAGGATGGAAAAGGTTAAAGCGGATTGTGGACGAAGAACTTGAAAAATTTAGACAAAACTTCGAAAATCGTGACGTTACTAGCTCCTTCAAGATGATTTGTACACCTAAATTAGCCATGCGTGTAAACTTCGCACCGAACAGTACTTTCAAGTGTAAATTCGGCTTTTAACTTAGTGAACTGTTCGTTTAAGATGTGAAAAACAAAGAAATGATGGTCAACACATTGCTTGGTCCTTTTTACTTCGTATTTGGTGCATTTCCATCTTGTTTGAGATATTATTGTCGCTACGGTTTTTCTTTGAACTGATCCGATTTGTACATCGCAAACTGAATAAAAATGAAAAGCTCCTTTGGGTGACTACCAGGTCAGTTTTTCACAGTGGACTGAATAAAAACAAACAATCAATAACAAGAAATAACGATAATCAAAATTTTTACAGATGTCGTCTTAAGAACCACCTAAAACAAAGAAAATTGAAATGTTATGGGTTAGGGTTTGTAACACCAGTCAATATCGAAACAAATTTCCTAAATAGTTTTCGCGCCACACGACTTCTAGTAATTAATTGCTTATCTCGGTTTCCAGCAGTTTTACCGCGTAATTTTGTCTGCGGTTACCCACTATCCTTCCCGCTATGAGTTTATAAGTATATTATGCCATCTTTTTTTATAACGGTTCGCGCACATTCCACTAAAATCCATCGACTTATAAGCCACGCAATTGTTTTGTTGCTCCGGAAATATATTAAATGTAGGAAAACAGCCAAGATTCACCATTTTTTTTTAAGGACAGTGTTTGACTTAAACACTGGTCTTGGTTGCATGCAGCCCTGACACGATTCTAGGACAAATATAAAGCGAATGGTAGCAGGTTAGAGAATACTAGAGAGAGCTGAATTGGAATGCAACATTATGTGCTGTTTGCACAGAAGCACGGCACTATGGTCTTCCCCTCGTTTCCATGCAGCTACGATTGAATATTCACTCGACCTGATCTGGAGTTTGTAATTAACCAAATAGAACAGATAAAAATGTGCAAAAAAGCGAACAGGACAATGAAAGAAGAAACCTCGGAAAAGCTTTTCAGTTCATTTTACAGGCATCTCCTTAAGCCTAGAATTTTAATAAGAATTTTCATAAATCGGAAATTGTCGATTAGGGCGCATCATGCTGATAAGACAAAGTTTAAATCCTGCTCAGTCATCAAAAAAGACCGACAGGGGTAAGAAAAATGGAAATTAAAGGACACCCTTGTTTACTCACTGCACTGTGTTAGAGAACCCTCGCCGACAAGTTAGTTCACTTGGCTCAATAAATATGATTCTTCCAATTCTATAATACGGCCATGAATGTGTGTTTCTCAGCTGTGCAATTTACTAGGCTTCACGAAAACGGGCATGAACGGTTGAATTTGGTTGTTCTCGTGTTCTCAACTCTCATATACTTTCCGCGCTTATAGACTCTACTTAGTTTTGCAAGGGTGATGTTTGTACTAAGTGGGGAACTTGACGAAATTGATAGTCGAAGTAAAACATTCGTTGCCTGAATTTGGTTGGATGTAAGTCCATGTTCATACATTTATTTTTATTTAATTTGTTGTTAGAAATCAGTCAGGGACATATATGCCCTTCCTGTTGTGTTTGTGCGAATGAGGCAAGTAGAGCGACCTAGAAATGCGGAAGCTTAAGCCGGAAAATGTTCTGGCTGAGACAATGTAGCAGGAAACATGTCTTTCACGTACTGAACAATTCTCTATATTTTCCCAAGATTTTCCTTGGATGTCGCGTTCTAGTCAGTTCGTGATAAAATGTTACAAATCTCATATCTCGATAGGTACACTTCCAGCGTCCATGCATGCGCGTAACCGCAAAGGGTATTTGTACTGTTAGTAGTTTTGATCCCTTAAGTACACATAAGCTAGGTACACCGCGTGTGGTATCCACGAACGAAATGAAATACTGCACAGAACGAAACCGAAATCCTGAAATCCTTTTACTGCGCGCAAAAAATCGAAAATCCTGTCAGGAATGCGATCTTTGTGGCTGTGAGTTTCCCGCCTGGTGAAGAACCAAAGACGCAAAGAAAGTCATCTCAAGTCAACGAAATAGTTTGACTGTTTAAAAGGTTTCAATTCTAGTGACCTACTTCACAACATTTTGTTACTCTGGTCTCACAGAATGTAACTTTTTGAGTTACGGGATTACTGCTATCACTTTATTTTCCAGTCCTTCTTGTTATACTCATAATACAGCGATCAAGCTTTCCTTCTTTGCCGCTAATAACTTCCGCTCATTACAATCTCTCCCACACATCGCCAAAAAACATCGCAGTTAGATTCCCTGTAATAAAAAGGATTTGTAAGCGCACGGCCTATACTAAAACGTGATGTCGGCTAGTTTGTTATGAATTATCTCACAACATCTCCGTTGTGCAAAGAAATTAAACGGATTTGAAAGCCTGGTGGCCTAACTAAGGGAAAATCACTTGATTTGAAATGGTTTATTATGGAGGCACGGAATGGTTTCAAACGAGAAAACGAGCACTGTGTTACTTTTGCTGACTTCGTTGGACATGATAAGCTCACAGTAGAAAAGGTGAAAGAATTTCGATTTGTCTGATTTAATAAACTGTATCATCATACTTCCTACAGGCTAACTAAAACACCAGACACTAACCGACCCATAATGCATCTGGCGCATGCACAGCTGTTTGCCATTGTCACGTGTACATGCAATAATACATTGCAGCAGCTGTTCTTTGGTCAGTCGACACCGATAACCTCAAGCGGTCAACAAGAGAATATTGTGGTAATAATTGCACTTTAAACAATCGCCAAGGGTGTTACTCTCATTGACTTCATAGTTATTGGCGTGTGTTGAGGGTTTTGGAATTCCTTCAAACTGTCGATAAGATTATATATAAGTGGACTAACTCTTTGCGGGTTTTCTGGCAGACTGAAAAACCATTTAAACTGTTCCCTGTTATATAGGTTGAAAACTTCAAACATTTCAGAAGCAAGCCATGCATAGCTTAACAGTTTCGATTTTGGTGATCCTTGCGACATTTGGAAGTTATTGTTCAGGTAAGAGTGATATTGTTTGTTTTGTTATTGCCCATTACTTCAGTGAGACCAATTTCCTTAAACATGCAGGTCCCTAAGACCATTCCTCTTAGCTGTAAAAGAACTTTTGGTCAAAATCAACGTTACTTCTTAGTGGCGATGACATCAATACGTACTGGGCATGGTTAATTGTTAGACTGAAAATGAAGTAAGAAGAAGCAAGCTGACTTGCATATATACATCACGTGCATCGAAGCACACTCCAAAACAACACAAGCGCAGACAATAGCGGCATTTGATCAAAAACCTTGAGCTTAGTAAGAGGCTTCTTTGCGTATGAGGACAGCTTTAAGGTACAAAACAATTTAGCAACCATCGGCCTGAACTATGGTGAAACGGCAACTGTCCGCACGTCTTTAGGAAAGAAACTCTTTTCCCTGACAAATAAATGCCGTCCAAATGTCGAAGTTGCATCAGCTTCTTGTCTGGACAGAAAAGAAAACAGATCTACGCAATGTCTTTTTTATCCCTACGCCAGCAGAACTTTCCACGTGAAGCATTCACTACACACATTGCTATTGCTTTCGACGAAGTAAACTGGTACAATGTCAAAAATGACGAATTTTTGCAAGGGAAATGAAAACTTCCGTCCGACGATTCTGCATGTTTATCGAAGCAAATGCACGATTTCGAAAATTCTCGACTTCCCGAATAAAGAAGAGGTACAAGCAAGCATGTATGATAAAGATTAGAACGCATCGTAAATGATTTTCATTTCGGAATTATACGACCCTTAGATTGTCAAAGGACAGTTTTTGTTTTTTTGCTAGTTTCCTTGTCGAGCTCTTAAAGTAAAGTGAAATTACTGTCATGTATGGCGTACTTGAATAATGATAACCCCTCCCCATGAAAGAAAAAACACAAGTCGAAAGGCACGTTTCCAGCCATGTTTTACAAAAACAAAATTATCCTGCAGGATATACGCTCTTCTGTAACTCCGATAATCAGCTTAGTAGGAAATTGATATCATGGACACAGTCTCGGCCGAGAATCAGTTGATTAAGAGCGCAAACGCTTGTGTTATTGTGCAACAGAAGGAGGTGATTTTTTTATTGTTCGTTTCGTAAATAATTACCCTGTACTCATACAGACCAAACCAACAGTGACTACATCTACGTTGGGACGTTGCAGCCTATCATGGCTCCTCTTGAGGCTAAAACATTCTGCACGGCAGTTTGAAATGAAAAAAAACACCCTTATTTTGATTTCGTGCATCTGCAGGCCGCGAAAAAGTGGTTGAATTTTGACGATTGACAAATATCGCTAAAAGCGACATTCCTCGAGTTTCTGTCCGTTTACCTTGACAGGAACATTCATTGCCCACAATTGCAAGTTCGTTGTTGTCAATACCTCTTCATCTTTGCATTCTCCTTCTTTCCGGCTTTTGACAGGAAAGTGGATTGTGAGTTAACCATCAATAATGCTTTTCCCTGGCTTAAAGTGTCTAAATAAATTGACTGTAGAGATATCCTCAGTCTTTCTTGTGCAACTTTGCAAAGCTGTTGAGAAAAAAAGCTCCGTAAAAGGCTATACAGCGGCTGATTTTGAGACGGTAGAAGCAAGAGGGGAGCCGGCGAAACAAAAGCACGGAATGTCGTCTGACTCAATTGAACCACAATACCAACTTATGCACACGATTACAATAAACAATGAATAACAAACTAAAACTCAGGAAAAAGTTGGTTTCAGTTTTTTCTGTATTCCAGATCTTAATCTCTTGGGGCTCTACTGTGTGAACAATATCATGAAAATGTCCGAATTCACACTGTTCATGAAGGCATCCTCAGAATACTTGCTAAATTCTTACCAACACCTTTGTCTCTTTATTTTTTTCTTTAGTTCGTGAGAAATTCTTATTAAATGTGATAAAAATTCCCTCAATATTTTAAAGTCATGGATGAATACTCGCACAGCTGCTAGATTAAATCAACCAGAAGGCTTTGTTTGTGACCTTAAAAGACGTTTTGGCCCTCCTAAATCCATTGAATACTTAAACCAGTGAAATCTGTGACTCCACTCAACAAACTCAAGGGCCCATTTTTGCACCATTTTACGTACACAGTGAAAAGCATTTCATTGCGTTGTCTGGACCAGTGAAGCTTGTCGACGTCTTGACATGCAGTAATAAAATTACCATTTACCTGTTATTAATTTGTCAACTTTTCACATTTCAGTGATTGGCAAGAGTTTACCACAAAGAACAAGTTCAAAAGGTGACGTCTGACACTTTCATCGGTGCCTCATTATTAGAAGAAGAATTTGTATCAACGTTTCTTTCTTTTGAATTTGAGCCAGCAAAGTATTCTAATTTTTTCCTTTTTTTCATAATCAGGAGACACAGGCTGCGTGATCGAAGGCGAAACTCACCCAGTTAATTCTTCATTCATCACACGTGACTGCTCATCACATTGCTTCTGTATGGCGGGAGGGGTGGCTGGCTGTATAAATCTCTGTGGGCAGAAGTTACTGACATGTCCCCCCGGAAAAACGCTTAAGGAAGCAGACGAGCCAATTGGTTCAGGAGGGGCCCGTTGCTCCTGCAAAAAGAGATACTGCGTTCCGGCGAAAGGTATTTTAATTTCATTGTTCACCAGTACCTTAAGGTCTATGCACCAGTTTCAACGGCTTTGCACGTCAGCTTGGGAATTATAACAATCTCTTTACCAGCTTTTCCACGCTACGAATTCTTAAGTATGTACTCAGTAATCAGTTTTGTTCAAAGACAGTTGTCTTCTGCAGGAAAACGTTTTTAGTATTCTCTTCGTGGAAAAGACGTTGTAACATTGTAACTATGGCATTTGATAAATCACGTCTGTGCATGTGAAGGGCGCGTGTGGAATGGATGAATTTCCTTGTTTGTTTGCGTGTTTCAAATGCTATGCGGCTCTCTTTGTTCTCCAGCTCACATTATGTACGACATAAATGAGGATTTAATCTCTAAGAGCTTTCGCTACCTGATACAGTGTAAACCGCTGCAAGTGTCAATATTTCAGTGATAGTCTGGTATGACATCACTGAATCAATTGTCAGACACCGCCCGTTTTATCCACTTAAGAAGTAAGTGCTCGAGGCCTTAGCACAGTTAAAAAATACCTTTGGCTTTTGAGTTATTGGATATGTACAGTAATGTAGTCGGCTTTTTTCGGACATTTTATATTTGGTTTATTCCTCTTGAACCCGTTCTTGACTTAAGAAGCCGCAAAGCGAAGGATCCATTTAATTCTATCGTTAATAATTACAGAACAGGAAATCTTAATTTCGAGAGCTGAGCATGCAGACACACGTCTGGAGATCAATGAGTGATTTGCGTGTTACGATAAACAAAGCAATTAGTTTGTTCCTTTACCAACGACCACAGAAACTGTAAAAAAAAATTAAACATTATTTTGTCACTTTTAGTGACTGACAGTGTTTGCATCAGTAAGAGTGATTACCTCCATTGTCCAATATTCAACAATTTCTAGATTTCAAGCTCGAGGACACGACGTTTTGCGTCGGTTAGGTCAACTATCAATATATAGTTCACTAACAATTAAATTTACTTCAGCATTAATTGAATAAAGTTGATCACCTGACTCAAAGAGCAATATCAGGCGATAGTTGTTGAGAAAGCTGAAGATCATTACAGCGACATTCCAGCCTTTGTATTGTGGTAATTTAGTGGGAATCGCGGCGACCTCATAGTTAGTGCGCTCGTTTCCGGAACGAGCGGTCCCGGTTCGAGCCCCGTCTTTGGCTACCCGGCAAACTTAATGCTGGGGGTAACCTGCGATGGACTACCATCCATTTCAGGGGGCAGTAGAAATACTCCTAGTCGCGTCATGCTACAGAAACCAAGATAAGCTCCGGCCTGATGGGCCACTTGGCTCGTATGCAGACTTAAGATACCTTACCCCCGGGGACCTTACCATTATTCTGATGATATCGTACCATAGTGTTCCTTGGAAATTTAATGGACAGAACTGTCAAATTCACCCGAAAAACTGTCAGCAGTCCGGATTGTTCCCTTACTAAAGCACTCTGATAGATAAACTATTCAAGAATGGTGTAGCTAGGCAAATCAAAGCATCCGAATTTGACTAGTGAAAGTGAAAAATAATATGTGACTGATGATTTTTAAACAGTAAGTGCTAAACAGTTACACAGTAAGTAATATTGCTCGTACTTGGTCAATCAAATGTCGCGGTTAGATACATCAACAATTTCAAGCATTTTTGTATTTTCCAGTTATAAGCCACTTCCGTGTGCTGAGAGAATTAACACTTGAAGAGTTTGCACATTCATGTCCAAGACATTTTTGAGCGTCTCAAATCAAGTAGATAAATCACGAAAATACGGGATATTTGCCAGTTTTCTAACTCACTTATAACCTGACATTATCAACGTTTCGGACATTCGAAATTTAACAGCAAATAAAATAGTCAGTTATTTTAGTTCCTGGGCCATGCCGAGATAATAAATTCATTTCATTTTTGGTTCTTTTCAACTAGTCACTCTCTCGTGCACATCAAGTCTTCTGTGCGTCCTTCTGGCGCATTAATGAAAGCACGCAATTTTTTGACCTTTTGTTAAATATTCGCCTTACAATACGACTTACATTTGAGCAAGAGGATTTAGTCGGTCCTTACAAGTTACTAGTGGCGCGCAGTAATAAGTGGTATCAAGTCATAAAGATATCAATCAGACATAAATTGTCAGGCGATTTTTGAATTGAAAAGCTTCACTATATGAAATTTTGGTACACACAATTTACGGTGTGCTGTACAAGGCCTTTCTCGGTTCTTTTAATCTTATTTAGTTTCGACATTAATGGTTGCTAAGTATGGCGTCTAGGACTTAATACCCTTAAATACTCTTAACTTCCCAAATCCAATTCACCAATGCATGAACTGCGCCACGCAAAACTGATTTGTCTCTCTCTTCCATAGTAAGTTCTCCAAGTTCAGACAATCGAGTTGCCGAGAATTGACAGAAGCGAGATTCCAGATTAGTTTTCGCTCGTTCTTCTTAGTGAAGTAAGGCTTACTGTAAAAAGCCTTTCGTTACTCTCCAAAAGAGCTATACGGTAATACCATACCGATTGGCAAACAATATAATTGGCTAAAATAACAAATAGCGTGATCGTGTTGTACAACACACGTGGGTCTGGGCTCTTGAAGTATCCTGCATGCCAATCGATTTAAGTTCCCAGTCTCACTCAATCAAGGCGGCTTTTATTGAGGAAATGCTTAACCTAAATAGCGCTTATGTTACCCTAAATAGCGGTTATGTTAGCCTAAATAACGCTTATGTTAGCCTAAATTGCGGTTATGTTAGTCTAAATAGCGCTTATGTTAACCTAAGTAGAGGTTATGTTAGCCTAAATACCGCTTATGTTAGCCTAAATAGCGGTTATGTTAGCCTAAATAGCGGTTATCTTACCCTAAATAGCGCTTATGTTAGGCTAAATACCGCTTATGTTAGGCTAAATAGCGGTTATGTTAACCTAAATAGCGGTTATGTTAACCTAAATAGCGGTTATGTTAGCCCGAGGTCAATAAGGTCCATATACGGCAAGGCAGAGGTTTCAGATTTTCCGAAAAAATAAGCTTTTTATTATTTTGTAGCTTTTTGCTTTGTCTTTGCAGGACCGTAATCGGCCCGTGGGTATTGCGGGAGAATAATGCCCTCGGGCTAGCCAATCAGAGCGCGTGTTATCTCGGCTACAAAAGCAAGCCATATAATCTCACAGACATTGATTCGCGTGAAAAGCTTACGAAAGATATATCACTTTCTACATCCAGCAACCTATAGGGAAATGTTATCTGAAGTCTTATTTATTTCTTTCAGTTGTTTGCCACAGAGAGGACAATGACAAAAAGTACACTGTCGGAGAGACCTTTACAACGAAGAATTGCTCTCAAAGCTGCAGGTGTAATGAAAATGGTGAAATTTCCTGTGTGCCACTGTGTTCCAAAATTAAATGTCCTAAGGGAAAACGACCCAAAGGCTTAGGTGTTATCAATGTGGGAGAAAAGAACGGGTGTTCGTGCGAGATACAGGAATGTGTTCCAGGTATGTTATATTACTTATGCTACTTTTTTTACGTAACAACTATTCAAAGAGTAGTTTTTGATATTTAGAATTGGTTCACAATCAAACAGTCATTAAAATGCTCACTACATGTGTAAACTCAGTTTAATTTAGATCCACAGTCCAACACTCCAACAGTCCTGACCATTATTCTAAATTTTCTCTCCTGGTGTGTTTTTCTACGTCAGTGAATTCTTTGGACACCACATGCACCAAAAATTGTTGCATGTGGATAATCTTCTTTGGACTAGCATTCCACTATTCATGGGGTAGAAACAACACTCCTATTAAGAGTTACACAATCTAGCGCTGCCCGTGTGTGGCATCATGCTCATCAAACTGACCTGACTAAGGTGAATTCTACAATGTTTTTTTCAGTTCCTAAAACATTTTGTTATGTGGACGGTCGGCGATTCAGGCGCGGTCGCGTTTTTATCACTCAAAACTGCATGCTCAAGTGCCGCTGCAGAAAGAATGGGATCCCGCGGTGTGCGCCGTTATGTAAGACAATACGAAAGGTCCCTGTTTGCGGCCCTGGTGAAAGATTAGCAGAGATTCTTGATTTGTTTGCCGGTGGAAGATGCACATGCGAGTCAAAGACCTGCATATCAACATCAAGTAAGGGAAGCGTTTCGCTCTTATAACCCGGTCAAACAGACACAACATTTTAGCGTGGCGTATTGCACACGTTTGGTCATCCTGATATAGTGTGTTGCAGGATACTGCATAGCTCGTGGTCAGCTTGATGTGCAACATGCTACATGCAACAGTGTTGCAATATGTTGCGTTAACATGCTGCGAGAGTTTGGCCGGTCTCCACATCATTAAAAGCTGGTCACAGTTGTTCGAAGGCTGGATAATACTGTATTCACGGGATAAATCGCTATCCAGTGGATAAGTGGTTACAAAAACAAACCAGCTCAATATCCGCTTGGATAGTGATGTGTCCGGTTCGGCGATAGCGTTATCAGCCTTTCGAACAATTGGGGCCGCAGTAATGCTGCGTCCTTGAGTAAGGCACTTAAACCTCGCCGCGCCAATGCCATGTAGAAATTTAAAAAAAGACTACCAGCTGGTAATATGTTATGGCCATCTTAACCAAGACAGGGAGGCAAGTTTGTTATCCTCCCATCCCCCAGGGTAGCGTTTCCTTGGATATTCGTGCTGATTGATTGAGGAACCTGGATATCTCAGTGGTGAGAGTGTTCCTCCCACCAATGTGGCCCGAGCTCCATTCCAGCCCAGTGCGATATGTGGTTTGAGTTTGTTGTTGGTTCTCGCTTTGCTCTGAGGATTTTCCCTCCACAAAACCAGCATCTCCGGATTCCAATTCGACCAGGATAGAGGACCTGCATGAAAACCAGCTAATGCTGATGTGACTTCCTCTCTAAAAATAGCCATTTTTGGTCACAACATGACATTCCGAAATTAACATTTCTGGCACTCAAGTTCTTTTAATACCTAGACATCGAACTATGTTGATCGATAGGAAATACTGTAATTTCACAAATCCCTGCCATGCGCTGTAGGACGCCTCCGGTTAAACTGAATACTTTAATGTGACCCCCCCCCCCCCTCCACCGTTAATAAATCAAAACGGAGAAACAAAAGAAAGCAGTAGAATAAGAAAATAACCATTTGTTACGTAACTTTTTTTTAAACAGGAGTTAACGCGAAAGGGAAGAAAATGAGTCACACTGAACGCAAGAATATCTGAGGTAGGGCTTGGACAGAAAATTATAAGCAATGTTTTTAAATTTATAGCTTGCATAAAAAATATTAGTTTACAAGTTCAGCTAATGACACAAGGAGTTACTGGTTGCAAACATTTTGCCACAGTATGTGAGAATATCGGTCCATTTTGATGAACTTAAAGTTGCCTTGAGGAAATAGGAAATGAATAAGACGTACCCCTTTTTGCCTCCCTGTCCTGGACAGGGTATACAATTTTACTCGCCTCTGTCCTAAACAGGGTCAGTACCTGTCCTAAACAGGGTGTGGTATCACGAGCCGAGAGACGTTAACCTAGACTGCGAGCAGGCTCTTTTGTAATCCACGGAGAAGTTAGATTGATCGAGCGGCGAACGACGAGCGGCGAATTTCTTTCCTTTATCATTTTCTCTTTGATTTGCTTTTACAAAAATTACATTTCTATTGATGTAATGACGGCAGTTTGCTTTACTAACTAATTGAGAGTCTAATGCTTGATGGCGTTATGCTAAGTTCAAGTGTAGCGACGCAATTACTGGGTTTTAGACACATCAAACATGATTTTCCTAACTGGACTTTCGTATTGAACAGTTTAAATTCCTGTCAAACAGGAGAGTGTCGTAAACAGGGTCTTAAAATACTGGGTGTTGTCCTAAACTTATCTAATCTTATAATAGCGGAAAGGGAACGCCCAACATTTAAAACAGGCAAAGAATTATCGACTTCGAATCGCTGAAACAATTTAACACAAACGCTTGGCATTTTGAACAAAAGTGAAGCTAACTGTTTTTATCACTTAATTAACTAATTAACGATTTTTAAAGTTGGAATTAATTCTTAAAGCAAATTTCTTTCATTTTCATTGCAGAAGCGTAACGGCTATTAACTTCACACACACTGGACTTAGCGAAAGTGCCATACCAACTATTAAGATCCTACAAGAAGCCGAATCTATTATATCCACAGTGCATTGGACAAATGGTATCATATATTTGTCGCTTGTAACTATGCCTATGGACGTCTTTACTTATTCACTATATCATGTCAACACTAATGGAAAGACTCGAGACTCACATCGATCTGCAATATCACCTTCACTGAATATTTCGCTTGAGAAAAAGGCTTTCGCGGAGAAGTACGCGCCGGACAATTACTTCTCCATCCAAGGATGCAGAACTGGTTCGCACCTGCATGGTCTTGATGTTGTTTGGTGTACTTATAGCGATGATATTTGTAGCGTTTACTCTAAGGTAGAGGTCAAGAAAACTTGAAGCGTAATTTCAAGATATTTCAAAATACATTTTGCTTGTCAACCAAAAAAACAGCGGAATCATTTCTTGTACAAGGACCAACCAGCTACTTTGGTTCCAGGGATTCTGGATATTCGGTTTACAGCTTGCCAAAGAATAGTTTGGAAACCATGCATATTTTACAGACATTGTTTGCTCTTCGTGAGCCAACGAAGGAATGGCAAATCGAGGTTTTAGTGATTGCCAAACAACTTATAAGGTCAGAACTCACTCGATCAAGACTCATTTTGTAAACCTGAAAAACTGGTTTCGCGCTAAAATCTAGTTTATTACCACGTAATCAAAATGGCAAATAAGCTTCTAATGCTTTGCGTTTTATACTGTAGTTCGTATTTTGATGTACGTCATATAATGCCAGATGTATTTAGCTTAAGAACGCTAATTAGGAATTAAACGAAGTATGGGTGGAGTAATGAGCAAGTGATGGCGGAATGGTGTGGGACACCGGGGCATGTTCCCGGGAAACTGTAGAGGAACCCTAATGATCTTGGGTGTGGCTCCTACAATTGTATCAATCAATCTGCAGTCGTACAGTTTTACTGAGAAAAAGATACCGCGATAACTATGGCTTATGCTGCTGCTTTGAAAAAGTTTAGTTACTTTCCTGTCACTTCCACATTTTACTGAGATCAGGCCACAAATGAATCTTTGGCATGGCTTGGATGATTTGAGCATTTCCGAACTTTTAACTTTTTTCTTAACTGATATCATCAATTTCCAGTGCGCTAATTTTTAAACATAACCAATTATGATTGACCTTGCATTAGAATGCATGAATTCCTCAAAAAAGCTTACTTTCAAATGTATATATTATATGAGAAACTAAATCATTGTATTATATTGCAAGCATATGTTGTTACAGTCCAGTCATTAAGCCGTATGTCAAGTTTGTTTCACTCTAAAGAAAGTTCAGAACGCACAACAAAACACGAAAACCTCTCGCTAAATAATGTATGACAAAAAATATTAGTGAAAAATATACTTATAAAGACCTGATTCACTGTTCAGAAAGAACGTTACATAACGACACGCTTGTTTCTTATAGGACATTTCAGGCTTAGCTACTGGCCTCAATAATATGAGCATGTGATATTAGAGTCAGTGAAGAGACAGTCGAATTCATAGCGTCAGTTAACATATATACCTCGTTGTTATATATTATAGTGTTAGTCAAATTAAATAAAGTTGCTAAAACGGATTGTGACTGTCTTCACGTATTAACTCCCACTCCTCGTGAACCACAGATTCATGGAGGAAGCCAGCTATCTGCTTCTGTTTTGGGCTGGTCTATCTGCCTCCAGATGTGGTCAGCCTTACCCACCTTGTCGTCCACGGTTCTCCTCCAGCTGTTTCCGGGATGACCGTAGGTTCCTCCGACTTCCCCTGGGCAAGTGATCAATTAGGTTTGGGAAGCTTTGCTACTAGCAATAAAAATATACAAAAAGCAAACAAACAAAATGTTCCTGGTCTTGAATGACGCCATTGGGTTCGTGTGATGAACAATACTGAAAACCTCGAGACAATACATACTAAAACTATTTTATTACTCATATTTCATAAGGAAACTTTGGTAAGTTAAAAATTGGGCAAAAGAGTTTAAGACAAAATGATACAGCAATTTTAACGTATGCAAATTATGGGCTCTTACGTAAGCAATCAGAACATCATTTTAGGACTAAAAAAACTATTATTCGCAACCATAAAAAAAAACTAAACAGAAAAGCCCGCAAAATAGCAAACTGACTTGCTTAAACTTTGTCATAGCTGCGAGAATAATTTTAAATATTGCAATTTTCTAAAGCGAAACTTTCGCAATTGTCAGATTTAGCCTTTTTTAATTTAAACAGCGCAAAGTAAGTTTTGTGTAATAAACATTCCACCCAGAGATCATGGCCGTTACTTGGATACAAGATTCTTTTCAAGAACCTTTTAGATTTCCCCTGGTTAATCGCTTTTATTCTTGCGAGGAAGACAGGTTATAAAGGAAAGCACTCTTATAAAAAAGAAAAGTAGAATTCACGCTGAGATATTTTGTCTTGCAATTCAAGGTAAGGACTAAATTAAGAACAATTTACGGTTTCATCTGAATGCAGGAAGAGTTCAAGTAATGTGGTTTTGGCGTTTAACAACTCTCCTTCTTTAGGGTTACGATAATATTTCTGTTGATCCTACCGTAGTAACCTTTTTTATCTTTCCAAGATTCTACCAGCATTTATTTCCGTTAAAAAAAAAGTACAAAAAAGTAGAAAATTCTTGAATGTAGGAAACAAAAGTCGTACTTTTATCTTTTGACTTAAGTTTCAATGGAAATATTTTTTCTACAACGCAGTAACCTCGTTTCGATTGTATGGAAGGTTAGCAGCAATAGACGACTAAAATCAAGAGTGGAACTAAGAGTATTAAACAAAACACGGGCGGCGCTTTGCTGTAAAATTGCTTCTTTGTAACTAAAACAAGGAAAACATCTCTGGCTAAAGTTGTATTCGACATTCAGCTTGTGTCAGCTTCAATGTTCGGTCAGTTTCCTTCGAAAAAAGGTCATTGATAAATACATCGAATTTCGTATAATTTTGAAATCATTGATAATTCTGAAATTAAAATTCACACGCAACATTGTCCGTGCTAAACGCATTTCACTGAGGAAAAAAAACGAAAGCTCTGCTCAGGCAATCTGTCTTGGATTGTAGGGATAATCAATGTACTTCGCAGGATCGAATTTTTCTTTCGATTCGTGACTCTTAGGTGAGCTTAGAGTGAAATTTGGCAAACGACTTACTCCAATGTTAGTTCGATTTGATCCACAACTCGTCTCAGACCAAATATTGTATTCTGTTTTAAGCTGTAGTCAAATCCATTGGATTGACTTTTCAAAGTAATGTAATTTGAAATTTGTATTAAATTTTCACTGAATATACTGAGTTAAAAGTAAATTACGCAATTCTTGATACTATTGCTTTTGTCACCCAAAAATAACAAAATGAGTAACTACGATTTTCTTTCTGAAAATATTCGCTATTATATAGTAACAAAGGTTTCGTTAGATTAGAACTGAGGCCCTATAAGGGGTTTTCGGAATACGGGATATTTATGACCAAATTAATAGAATACAGGATATACGGGAAAAAAGCAATGAGATATAAAATATTCAGATGAGATATCCCGGGATATCAGGTAGGAAAATTGTAGCTTTTTGAAATTGAAATTAACGGGATACGAAATATTTAGGCCAGAAATTCTCAGAATCAGACTTGGGCTTCAGAACTAGCTTAATTTGAGAGAAAACGTTTTCTTTAGTGAAATTAGATATGAAATAATGACTCGAAGCTTTTAAGATCGGGAAATCAGGTACGACCATTTTAATCCCGTTCTACTGGCTGGTCAAAGACCTCCGTTCACAGTGTTTTGAGTTATTTTGGCCACGTATAAATTTAGGGTGCTCAGCTCGAAACAGCACTTTCGTAGATTTCGACGTAGATTTTGAAGGGTCATTATTATCAATCTATATCGGTTGATGCCAAACTCATGGTATCGATAATCTGCCCAGACGTTGCTGAGCATGTTGTGGCTAATTCTGTGGCACAATAGGTTACCATAGCAACAATATGATGCGTTAAAAACACTTGAAAAGGAACTTTTATAACCCAGAAACGAGCTCTGTGACCCCCATATATTGTTATCTAATTGTGATGAGCATGATAAGATGAAATGTTTTGCAAAAAAAAAAAAATTTTGTGGAGTGCTCTCAGAGCTACCTTAAATTCTCAAAACTTAACGAATGCTCTGAGCCCACACCAAAGAATTTTTTCTAAGTTGCAAAAAGCTGCATCGTATCATGCTTATCACGCTTCGATAATAAAATGGGGTCACCGTACTCGTTTTGAGGTTATAAGACCTTAATTAAAGGGTGCTTTTAAAAGGTCATATTGCTACCATGGTAACATGTCATATAAAAAGACAAAAGATGAGTGCAACTTGTTTACCAAGTATGATACTGTATGGTACTATTATTGTGCGCTTAGAATTATGGGTAGATGTACCAATCGCCGTCATTTTTCCTGCGGAGGACTGGTTTTGGTTTTACCTCTGACTGGGTGAAGAAGTGGCGCGAGATTCTTCAAGCCAATTGTAGCTTAGTTAATACAAAACAAATTGCTTTTCGACACTCGAATTAAAATCTCTCTCTATCTATATATCGGATTTATGTTTTTTTTAGTAATTGTAGGTCCGGTTCCCGAAACAGTTTCAAGACAAGAATCCCAGATGAAGACCTGCATCGTCCTCTTTGTTTTGGTAACGCTGACCATCTACTGCCATGGGCGCACCCGATGGAGCATGATCAAATATGATGAAGAAGTAGACAGGACAAAGGCTTACAAATTGTGTATGAGGGATTGCAAAAAGTTGTACGAAGGGAGTGGTGATCCTGACAGACCCTGCCAAGAAGGTTTGGACGACGCTCCCATGGTGGATGATGGACACCACGGGTGTGCGCATCACCTCATCTTACATCAAGCCCCTCAACCTGATGAACCCAAGCGTCCTTTTGAAGTCGCTGATCTGTGGAAGTTGTTCGAAGCAAAGTAATTTTTCAAAAACATTTCTTTGGTTGTAAACAGTAACAAGAACAAAATAGAGTACTTTTGATAGCAGCTGCTAGACCAGAAATTAGATCTCATGTAGAAAATATATTGTTTCTTTTGTTGTAGAATTAGAGTGAAATGTTTGAAGTATTTACTATAATGC
>Ga0126337_10000387_pt1 | contig 21603 bp, 12 predicted proteins | sample DipCmetagenome_FD_92527 | JGI IMG/M metagenome (GOLD analysis project Ga0126337, IMG submission 92527) | Coral microbial communities from La Bocana,Puerto Morelos, Mexico - Diploria C A metagenome | ecosystem: Host-associated > Invertebrates > Cnidaria > Coral | place: La Bocana,Puerto Morelos...
AGGACATAGTCCTTAAAAGATCAGTCAGTCAGTCTCTCCAAAAAGAACTTCTTAGCCGAGACTTGACTAGCATTTGCGTCCAACAGAAACACGAACCATGTGGGGTGCGGGTACGTGTGGCATAACGCGCGAGGGATATTTCTTTGGCGCGTGGCATAACGCGCGAGGGATATCTCTTTGGCGCGCTGCTCCCTAGACCGTCCACGCGATTATATAAAAGCTTCTCAAGCTTGTCTCTATGAATATTTACTCTTAAGAAGCGCGATTTCAACGCAGGATAAGATCACTGTTGAACCGAAAGTAAATGAAAAACAGTTTAGTATTTCGAAGTCTAAAAGGACGCGATAAACCGCCTTTTACCGATATAAGTCATTTTGTTTTCAATTTCAGGAATGTAGATGGTCACGATGGCATTTCACACAAAGTCAAGCATCCTTGTACATAGCGTCTTCAGTCAGTTTAACTTTGTCCAGTTTTGTTTTGGGGCCAAAAGCATGTCGAGTTTTCAATACAGGCATAATAAAATCTAGTAAGCGCAAAATAACCCATATTGCCGTTTCCATATCATTTTTCTCTTTTCAACTACAAAGGGAACAAAAGCGCCTATACTGTTCAATCGCTCCTTCCCGTATACGTACTCTACTTTAATTTACCCCCTATTTCCCAAGACTCACGACAACATTGGCACATAGGCCTATAGAAGAAACATCATTTTAATGATTTAAATACCCTCTTAACTGTATTTGACAGTATTTACCTCCGAAATTACGTCTTCACTAAAATATAATACTCACGTAAACTTTTTCGTCTTTAATGAACGAACGAAGTCTTAAGTTTTTTAAGAAACTGTAGGACTGCGTCGACGGATAAGTGAGGTCTTTTTACTATTACCTCTTTAGCGAGTTATTATTATTGTAGCTGACGTCTTCAGCATCAGCTCTTCGTTAGTCCTTCCGGAGAAGCAGCGTGGTCTGATGATTGATTGGAGCGCGGACGTGAAATCTCAGGAGTTAGCAGGTCTTACCACTAAGCTGGGGCTGTTTCTCGGTAGAAACTAGTTTAATTCTTCGGTCATGTTTGTGAATAGCCAACTGGTCTGCCTCCCGCTAATTGGGATTTTTAAGCCTATTACGTTTACCCGAAATATTTCTTTCTGACAGTTTCAGTGGCATGCCTATGAACTAGCTAGGTGTAGCTGAGCGCATTGTCTACTATCAACAACAACTTTTCAACATTTCTTTTCAAGTCGAGCCAAATTATTAACAATTGAGATCACAGTTCAATTGATTATCGAGGTCATTTATTTACCTATAACGTGCATGCTACGCCAAGTTTATACGGACAGAACTGTGACCCAACCCTTAACACACGGAAATGACGTCCCGATGTTTGTTTGTTGGTATTCAGAGCACGACTTGATTGAATTGAATAAATGACAGTTGTATAACGCGATTTTCGTCTGCTCTTTGTTAATGAACGGCTTACGATCGTTACCGCGAGATGAACTATATCTTGCGACGTTTTTTAAATATATTGTACAAAGTTCACTTTGTAGTTTCTTCGTTACGCTCCCTGGTTGAGAAATGAAGACAGCTCTGATTGAGGAATCTGCGGTTTGGGTTTGAAAAATGCTCTGCACAGCATTCTCACCAAAGCTCTTCGTATTTCGGCGTTAAACAGGAACAGTAATGTGGGGTCTAACGCTGAGTTAGTGTACATCACGCAGAGAAAAATATTAAAATAGATCGGACTGATTTGTCCTTTGCCGAACTTGTGTACAGTCTGCACGATGAAGAACGGAAGCCAGCACAGAATGAAAATTCCTCCAATCACAGCCAGGACCGCAGCGGCTTTCAAGTCCTTTCTTCTTTTCCTGGTCTGCTGGTACAGAGTGCTGGCTTGGTTTTGGGAGTCTATTTGTAGCGCGTGATATCGCGCGATCAGGTAAATTTTCACGTACGACACGCTCATAACTATACAAGGTATCACGATCACGAAGAGCCATAACGCTAGGAAGAAGTACAGCACTTCGGACGTGTAATGTTCTTTGGAGATATTTCCGCTGCGGCAAATGGCCTCCTTTTCTCTCCACATCACAGGCGGGATCGCCAAACAAAGACTGGCGAACCAAACCACTGATAAAAGGATTTTAGCCAGGTACGGCGGCATCCGGTCCGTATAGTTCAGCGGTGACGAAATCACGAGGTATCTGTTGATGGCAACCGCTGACAAGCTTAACACGGACGCCGCACCAAAAAGCACCCCTAGAGGGGTGGTGAAATAACAGATTGTGTAACTCGGGTACCAATTGCGATCGAACCGTCCCAGGATGGTGGTAGGTATCTTCAACAAAGCGTTCAAGAAATCCGAAGTTGCAAGACTCAGTATGAAATAGTAGTGAACTTTTTGCAGAAGTTGTCTTTTGATGATCACAGTCACCAACAAACCGTTACCTCCCAGAGCTGTGACAACTATCAACGACAGGTAAGCGACAAGCAAGATACTGCTGACTGTCAAGGTGGAAGACTGGGCAGGCGTTGATGACGTGGAGTTGTAGTCTGACATGACTTCTTTGTGATGTCAATGTTAGGAACCGTGTGAAGAAAAGGAATTAGGCTACAAGAAAATAAGGAACACGATTTTCAATTTTACGATCAGAAAAACTTACCTATGTAGATAAGCAGTCCACTGAGACATTCAGTCTCCTTCTATTTTAGACAAGAAAACTATGCGCATGCTCACAGGTTTTATCTTACGTATAATATATCCGCATTAGGATACCGATGTGACATACTCCCAGCCCCTCCCGTACAACTTCATTTTTGCGTCTGTGGAGCCCTTGATTCTACGGCTATGCCTACTTCTAATAACAAAAAACCGGCTAAAGGAGAAATACGCCTGTTTTCATCGCTTCTAACTGTGCTCGGGTAATTAGGTATTTTCTTGAGTTGTAGGACAAAAGTCTAACGCAAGACATTGTAGCGGTACTCGCTCTTCGATAGGATTGCTTTTATCTTTTATAATTGTCATTTATGTCAAGGGCAGTACAAATGCGACTGCCGTTCTGGTAAGACACTGGTAAGGTCTCTGACTAGCTAGCAACTTCAATTCATTTTGACGTGTATTGTTTTGTCATAGCTACTCCTCTTTAACTTCGTTAGTTAGTTTCAGATCATGCCACACTCTCTGGCCAATTACTCCATAATCGTTTTAAAAAGATCATGCATTAATACACATGTGAACAAGACAAAGTTTGGAAGAAACAACCTGCAACATCACACAGACTCAAATATGAGAACAATAACAACTGTAAAGACAGTAATCACTACAAATGATATCATGAAGAGACAAGACCTTTGCACATTCGCAGTCACCTTTAAAAGTTGAGGTTCTGCTTCACAGAAGACAGGTCCTGAACGCTCTTTAAATTCGAATATTGGTGGATATTGGCAAATGAGCTTTCAGAAAACTTCTTTGGCATAGGTGGTCATGTTGCTTGTTTATATAGATAACGGAATAATGAGATGGTACATTAACATACCGTTTCAAACATAGTTCGATCTGGTTTGTGTATTTGTAAAGCCAAAACTACACACGAGTTGATTGCACTTTAAATCTTGATTCCTTCAAAATCGATTTTTAAAGTTCACCAGAACCCCACGTCAAGAAAGTCTTTGCAGTGTGGAATAGTAAACACAACTTAAGCTAGTAGTATTAAATTTCGAATGCCAGTTCTGAATACAGATAAGAAAACGGTGCGATTGACTTGGAAATGGGAGGAAATGCTAGGATTATGATCAGGCTACCTTTGAAAAATCGTCCTCTAAGTGATTTAGCTGTTGAGGATGCTCTAGGAGTTCAGCTGAATATGTAAAACTCTTGAATCTAGTTTCACAGAGTAGTTCAAACTCGCCGCATGCACAGCGGCACAAAAACAGATGGTCCTGACTCAGTACGTTTATAGAACAAACCTCTTCCCAATGGAAAGCCTGACTCTGCATAAGATATTCACTCTCGAAGTTGTTGCCCTAAATTGTACAGTAGTTTGAGAAATTTTGGAACTTTATTGAATAATTATCATGCACAGAGGAAGGCGTAAGGGTAAACCAAATAACGATTGCATATTTTTACGTCAACACGGACAATTTCTAATGTCTGTTAGTTTTCATACAAACCTCACATGTAGACCTTTGTGGGAGGAACATCCAGTGTACAGTCGAAAGTGGTTTTCCCGTTGGTTTAAGACTTATTTTCCGTTCGCCAAAATGACTTGTATTTAACAAAGAGTCAATTTATGCCTTGAAATTGGTCGCTTGAAAGGGCAACACGCTGGGTATGGAGTTTTGGTGTCAGCAGGCGCATTTCATTTGCATGAATCTGATATCATTTTTCTGCACAATTATATAGTTATATTAAATGCTCTTCGGGGGTCAATAACACCATTTTCTGTAGTGAAAACTATCTGCCACATAATAGAAACCTTCTGGCGTCAGACTGCAAGAATAAAAGCCATCTCGAATGAATATGTTTGATTGTGTTCCACTTCGTCTGACGCATGTTGTCCACTCTTGTTCTTGTTTTCAACGGTCTGTGATCTCATTAACATCTTGCATTGAACTTATATTTGGAAATTCTAATCTGAACTGAATATTTTAATTATTCAAATTATTTTTTTCGGCATTTTCACTATTTCCACTAAAACTTCTCGACCATTTCTTTATCGCTTTTTTTCATTTCATTTTTTTCAGCCCCGGCTAAACTTTACATCTTCCTCCATCTCCACAGAAGCAAAAAGTAAAACAGTAATGTTTTATAACTATTCTATTAAATAATTATATATTTTTTAAAGATTTGAAGCTTCTACACGCCACAGTGTTTTCCTAACGACAGCTAACTGAAAACTTGATATGCCGAATGCAGAACTCAGTGACGCCTTCATTTCATCAGACTCTAAGATTCCTTAAAACATCTAGCCTGTTACATAACATAAAGAAAGTTAACCTTGTGGCAGAAAATCTAGCTAGGATTAATAAAATCCGTTTATAAGATGTTTTGAAAAGCCGTTTCACAAGGTGAGAACAAATCCTTACCTGAGAAGTTTCAGTGTTTTATCGTAACGCGAGGCCACTATAAAGTTGTACTAAAGCTAAGAACCAAACATGCTCGCGCCCTACGAACTCTGGAAATTGGTTTTGCTATATTTTTTCCGACACTCAGCGACAGGAAATGATGTGAAACGCTGAAACGAACTCGACATAATGTATGAGAAAAATAAAAGCTGACCCAGGTGTTGGGACAAAGTTCATATGCTCAGTAAGGCCAGATAACAATAAAAAAAATGTCAGACGTGTTCGTTTCTGTTCTTTTTCTCTTTGTCGGCGAATTTCAAATCACCACGATCATTGCCATTAACTAGCAAAACTTTTTCGTCTTCGAAGATAACTGTGCCAAGAAGTTATAAGATATTTGGTACCTCACTTTAGCTTCAACGAAATAACGTTTGTGTAGAGAATTTTCTTTGCAGTTGATGTCAACTCAAATTTAACCCTCCCTTGTGAAACATTTAAACAGTTGATATAAATACGATTAATCACAAGGAGTAAAGCATGAAGCGTCGATTTGTAGAAGGAATAAGATTTTTGCGTAAGGAAAGTTATTTTGTCAAGTGCTAATTTGTTTAATGATCTTAAGTTTCGCTTCGCTTGAATAAATTATAACTGATGCCAGTTTTTTGCCTGCGTTTTGCACGAAAACGTCACTGGTAACTTTGATAAAAAACTTATGAGAATTAATACTGAATTTCGGTTTTATGTTAGCTCAATCAAACATCGAGCGTTTAGTTTGAAATCGAGAACACAAAACAACGGCAGTTCACTCTCGAGGTCATTTTCGAGCTGACTTCGACTGAAATTGCCAGCGCTTCACGAAACTGTCGTACGCGGGCTTAAACTCGCGATCTCTTATAGAACAGGAAAAAAACCCACCCGAATAAAAGAAAATCGAGCTAAAAAATTAAAACTCATTGAAAACTTTATCAACAATATTAAATAATTCATATCCAAACAGTTATCCAAATAGGGATCTTCAGTAAACTGAGCTATCTGGATATCTGGAGTAAACAAACGTAGCTCTTTCACCACCAAAAATAAACCATTTACATAAAAAAAATGTATTTTTATTTTTTTTACCACCAAAGAGAAAACATTTACAAGCAGTTCCACAACCATTAGAACACAATATATTACAGCCTAGAATTTCAGTTTTTTTTTTTCCGATGAGGTTAAATGGAAACTTTTCGCTATTGTCCAAATTTCTTCAAATTTACTATGTTTTGACTATTCTGTTTGCTACTATGGCAACATGTAATGAAGTGACTTTTGTTCGTAATCAATTTAACGACCTTGGAGGTTCCATTAAAACTGCCAAAAAATCCTTGGCGTTATGATTTTTGATTTAGCTATAGGAGTGAACTAAAAATATTCGGACCCGAAGCAAAGTAATAACGGTTTTTGATATTTGCTGATTCTGCCTGTGGTTGATTTACGCTGCTCTCTTCATGAGTTATCAAGGCAAATATCACTTGAAAACTTGTCGGCGTGCCAGGCTGGGACGGTTGTGGTGAAGATTTGCGCATTACGGCAAAAACATTGTTGCTATTCCTGTTTTCTAACTTCGTCAACGGTTAAATTGTAATGAGTTTTTATCACAATTAAAAATTGATAATGTTACCGGCAATACAGTTTTTTTAGTTTTGGTGATTTAATTTTGCTTGCTCAATTTTCAGGTAGTTTTATTAAAGTGGTCGACAGATGTCATTTTCGTCCACGATAATCTGCAATATTCGCATTGAAAATATTTGATGTCCGCACTCCTGCAGTATATATATTGTGTTTATTTTGTGAATTGATTCTTCAGTAAATAACTGTGTTACTAGAAACAAAAACTTAATCTGATTACTAGCGACTCAATTTGCGAGAGATCTGAAGATTTTTCTTTGGTTCATTTAGCGGAGTGTACGCTAACGATCAAAAATTTTATTAGAGGAAAAAGATTGCAACAGTCTCTAAATTTTAGGTCGACAAGCTGGTTTCCGGGTTTTCTCAATAGTTTAAATCAGCGCTTGTGAGTTCGACCGTTTATCGATTTCGAAATCGCTCACTAATCAGCTTAGTTAACCCAGGATTGCAACAACGGGACAGAAAAGTAATAGAAATCTGGCATATCACAAATCTGACTGTAATACAACTAAATTAAATCACCTGCAAGCCTGCCTGAGTCGCCATTTTCAGCCAACGACGTTCTGCGCCCATTCCGTGCTAAACGAGTGCGCTTTGGAGAGCGGATAAATTGTAATACTGAAATCCGCCGATGGGAACGGTTTCTTTATGTTGTCACTCAAAGCATGCGATTGCAATTTTTGTATAGGCCATATTTATCATAACAAAAATTGTCTATAAATCTATTCACTCAGCGCTATTCAAGCACTTCCTCTGTTTACGAAGACACGTTTTTTTGATAGCTTGTTTCATTATTAATGCAATGTATATCTATGCCAGGAAGGCATTTCTTGTACAATACAACGGCGCATGCACTATTCGGAAAAGAATTAAATTTCCGAAATTGTTTACTTTGTTAGTTTTATCAGTTCATTTAGTTGTGAGAATTATTTTTTATTTGAAGTTGTCTTCTATTCGGTCAGAAGCCGCTAAAAATATTTTCCAAACCTTTTGTGGTTCAAATATGGGAATGAAAACATAATGTTTTGGTTGTGTTCAGGATTGTCGAATTGATACTGCATGTTGGCTTTATCACCACGGGGGCTATTGAAAAGTATATTGATCCAAGGTGAGCCCCTTTCTGACATGCTTATTAACGTAACCTTCTGAAAGTAAAGTGTTTGGTAACCGAGAAGGAAATCCATTTACGTCTTTGACGAAGCTGTCACTCACCATGACAATGAGTGACTACAAAGTGACTTTTTTTTCTTATTGATCATTAAGCACTACTTAGTTTTTTTATGCAAAGAGGAAAAAAGTGCTCTTTATATTATAAATTTCTTCAAGTTTAACCATGATCATTGAATTTGATCCAGGCTGGTGGATTCGTGGGTGTACAATCACCCAACTTTTCTCGATTAGTAGTGACGTTAGTGTGGTATTTCTGGATTTCGAACTGACGTACGGTTTTGCAGGCAATCACCTGATAAAAAAAGTACTTTCGCTGTTTTAATATTGATACCATTCACGACTGCTTGCCCAATGATTGAAAAGCTTTCCTTGACTTCTTTTGTGGGCAATAATCTGTTGTCTTAAGGTGGCATTCCAATTGGAAAACTGTCATAAACATTTTTACAGCTCACTTCACATTTTTAAAAATTTCCATTTGAAAGAAGTGGTCCTTATACATCAGTATTCGCAACAAGATTTCTTCCACTGTGTTCTTCAATTTCCAGGCTATAAAATTCTTTCAATTAACTAACTAGCCAACACAAATCACCTTAACTGTCTGAACTGATTCGCTTTGATATTAAATTAGATAACCCATAAGGATTAGTGCTATGATGCGTTTCCAACAATACTTTTAGCGAAAGTTTTTGTCCCCGAAGTACAAACACTCCGTCTATGCATAATTTTTAAGGTTTTCACAGAGAATCCCTCAAGGAGAGAGAAAAAGATTGACAAAAAAGGAAGAAATCCTGAGAAAAGCGGTGGGAAGAGATTGATTATAAAAACAAGCCAAATGGAATTATTGGAAGGCCAAAATCTTTTTTTGCTTTTAAAGGAATTCAGCTATCGATCAAAATAAATACTATTCCCTCTCAATACTGATTTAGCTGAAGAAAACGTAAAAATAATAGCAACAATAACAAATTCAATCTGGAACAGAAGACTTGAAAAGGCAACAATTTCTTTTTCCAGTTTTGAAGAAATTACTGGTTGTGTTTATAAATCACTTTCTTCATAGTTCGGGTTTTACTGAAATATGCGTCACATGCGCGTTGGAAATTGAGCGAAACGAGACAACGGTGTGAAAAAGCACGTTCGTGGAAAAAGCGCCGAGTCCCTCACTTACGTAGTCGTAAAATTCTTAAAACGACTGAATATAACTTACGGTGCTTTTTTGCTTCGTGTTTGGGTAGCGGCTTCCCTCTCGTTGAATTAGCACATGAACATGAACCAAAACCTTCAAATTCAGTATACTGTTTAGGCCTCGCTGATTACGAACGTTATTGAGGCTCTTTCCAGTGTGAAACCAAAAGTTGTGATATTGTTTTTGTCGGTGTCTTCAAAAGGTTTCACCATGCAAACTTTGTTCATGCGTGCACTTTATTATTCGACTCAAATATTGCATTGTTATCAAAATTAACGTTATATATTATTGATATTAATAAATCCCACGTCATTAAGAATTTTTAGCTATTTGTATCTTCCGCGTTTGAAGTTGTCAGTTCCAGCTTCAACTTTATTCTTTGAAATTAACGAAACTTGATTAGTTTAAAAATTGATTTCATTATTGCTTCATTTTTCTCCGTTTCTGTGATATGATTAAACGATCACATAGCTCGGGATTGTTGGGTTAATTCGAGGGATTTATTTTTTTTGTGGAAGACTTAACATGAGAGAAAAGGCAGATCGAAAAAGTGACTTGAAAAAAATCTCTTGCATATTATTGGTTACTATGGTGTGCCATTGTCTTTGTGCAAAAGTACGATTCGCTTGGTGAAATATCACGTTATTAAATATCCGAAAAGCAAACACATTCCCCCAGAAAGTTAAATAATAGTTTTAGACTAAAATAAATAGCAATAATATTGGTAATTACTTTGAAAAACGCTTTTGGAGATTTTAAAACTATTCCAAAGCTAGGAAATTTAATTTTGTTAATTACTAGCTACGAATATAAATTTGATACGTGCGTGTAAAGTTCCAAGGTGATTCCAACGGTATTAACACTAATTAATATAAGGATTGTGTAAGAGAGAATCTTAATTAAAAGAACTGTTTGATCAATTAGTAAAGCACAGTAAATTACAAATTGCAAATTGAATGCAATGTAAGTTTTAATTAAGAGGAAATCAATAAGTCGACGTAACAAAACGTCGACGGCCGTTATAAACGACAAAAAATAAAAAAGCCGTTATTAATTACTCCAGTGACTGATGGAGTAATCATGAATCAATTTAATGTCTGTAATTACTAAATAATACTCTAACATGAGTGATTTTTCTCATTGTACACCAGTTGTAATCCCCTTCCTATATAATTTACAATAGCCGGACAAGAGCTTGGTGTTCCTTTTGATGTCTTTTATTTGCTTTGTTTATCTTCAATCAAAGAAACGTTATCATTTTAGGTAGAGAAATTTCAATCAGCTTTAAAATAGCTTCGCTTTTAAAAGTCACGTGGTACAGACACAAGACAGAGAAACCCAAATTTAAATGGCTCTCTACATTTCTTTAACTTTTTTTCTCGTTATTGAGGCTACCACAAGATTTACTTTTCGTCAACCTTGGTTTGCTTTGGATTATGTGGTGTATAGCGGCTGCGCCTTTCTACTTCCCTGTCTGTATCTTGCAGATGTAATGTTTACCAGCATTCTTTCTCGTCTTCCCTTGAGGAAATTAGTATATGTTCAAGGACCTACAATGGGTTTAATCTTGAACTGTTTGACACGAATTTCCCAGAGTTTGGAAAGGTCTGCCAAAAAAAGAAGCTTTGGTGGCGAGCTTACTATACATGAAAAACCAACAGGTGAATTCTCTTCTTCCCTGGCCGAGCGCTGTTCATGTTCCGTGCCGCGTTTTCATTTCTTATCTCGTGCGGCTGCGCGGTCAACAGCAACGCTTTGTAGAAATTAAACTTAAAAGGCGCAGTCTTCAGCTTTCTGAAGCTTCATGTTTACAGTTCTGACGATTTCCATAGATATGGAAAAGTCTGTACGCTCGTACATACTCCCTTATGTATGAAACCCTCAGAAACCAGGATTTTGACCCCAAAATAAGGGTAAACATGGAGGGAAGATAATGGAAAAGAAAAAACCTTGAAACATGCTGTCTTTGTGTTTGGTCTTATATAAGCTATGGTTATATAACGTTTTTGCTAATGGGATGAGCGCCACTTGAGCACGTGTTTGGCATAATGTAAACACGATTTTGCACTCCTTCGCTATTCAGTGTGAAACAATAAAAATACAAGGCCGAATGTATTCTATATATTTATCAGGCGTTATTGAGTTGAAAGAGAAAACTTGTTTTGGTGCAAGATAATATAATCATGGGATATTTCAAGGTATTAAAAAGGGTTTCTCGATTTTCTATTTCCATCAGTATTGATCCAATTATTCTTTCTCCTTATACTGTGTTATTTTACAGTTTCTATCTTAGAAGGAAACTTAAGTGCATTCATATTCTATTGAGCAACATCATTTTCCGGAATTTTCCAGCTGTATTTACCATTACCCTTGGAAAACTATATTTATCGCCCTGGAGCCCAGGGACCAATGCTTTTGGACTACAGACTCGCCTTATAGTAGTTGAAATACATCTGAAATTCGATCGAAAAATGTTTACTTCATTCTTCAAAAAGATGCATATGTAAATACAAAGTAAATATAGTGTTGAAAACTCCACCTGTTGTCTTTCACTGTGATATTTTGTCGCTCATATTCATATGGGTGGCTCTTGAAATCTGTTTTGGGTGAGCTTTTGCTTTCTCAGTGACTCTAGGCGATAGCACAGTTTGCCCGATTTTCTGCGCAGCGATCGATATTTCAAATCGACCGAAATTTCAGATCGACCGAAATTATACTGAAATGTTACTGGCCGCTCAGTCACCAATGCAATATCCTTTTTGTCAACTTACGGTCATAAATTTAGCTAGCAAACTGTGTGCCTCATGTTGGGCTGTTGCTTGATTGGTGACAGCCAAAACGGCAATCTTTATTTGAGAGTAATAAGTGACCCAGGTTTCTTTTAACTTAGACAGCTAATTTCCCGATCGGGGTATCTGCAAATTTGTGTGAACACACGCAAAAAATTATCACAACACTGCCATATAATCTTTTCGCATAGAATTTGTTAATTTATAGCAAGCGTGCAGTGATGCCTCTCATGAAATTCTGCAATTATCTGAGATAACGCAAGACTCGAAAAGTCAAATGAAAAACAGAGCTGATAACATGATGTTCGTTGATGTTCAGAAACGACATACTGACGACTCGCTTTCGTTCCATTGGGAGTTGATAAGCCCATGTATGAAGGTCCGTAGATCACAAGATATCAATGCCAGTTGATAAATAAAACAACTGGCTTACCTGGGATATTAAGTCACAGCTTAAACTCGCCATCTTCGATTAGTATACAGAAAGTTCTGTATATAGACAAATATATTTCCTCCCACTTTCTATTATGTCTTTGTGTAATTTAACATGTCCGAAAAAATTAGAAATAGTTTCTCTATTTTGCTGACGAATAAACAGATTTGCGCTTCGTAGCAGGAAAAAAAATATTATTTTTGTTGAATTTTGAAACGGTTGGCTTCTAACACTCAGCAGTGTTGAAGTAGAGTCACAGACTGATTCTGCCACTAGATCTGGAATTTATGTTATGAGCCTAGGCATCTGTTATACTTGTGATAACAAAAATATTCTCTCGTATCGCTGTAAAACACCCTGGATTCATATTAATAAATATTTACCTCTGATGGTTTTTCCCCGGCAGTAAAACTTTAGATCCTGAAAATGCCCTAAAATTGGTCAGTTCATGAGCTTTTATTTCAGAGCTCACTTAGACGATCTTAGCTGAATAACTCTCACTGGGAAAGTGTTTTGTCCCCATTAAAGTCGTAAATGTTATATGGAAAGGTTGATGACCAATTAAGGCATCACTTAAGAGGCAGGTGTAATGCGAAACTTTGCTTTTAAAATGAGCAAAACAAAGGGAAATACACCTGGGATTATATAAGGATTTAAACATTAACGAAATTTGACCCCAGGGGGTTATCCAAATTCGAGGACTAAAAGTCTTCATTGCTTTTCATGGTTATAAAGCACTTAAATATAATTTGGCTCATGACAATTTATGGTCTCTTTTCGTATGATTATCCCGCTTGATAACAGATAGCACATCCAAATTAAAAGGAAAGTTAAGTTAACTCTTGATGAAATCCGACATACTTAAGTGCCAGCCCGGCTTTTGGCACGAAAGATTTACAGAAAATTAAACAATGTTTACAATCGTAGAAAAAGTCGGCGAATCCTTGAAATGTTATATTGTCCGAAAAGTCTAATAACGAAGACTTTTCTCTCCTTCATTAATGACATTAAATTCGGTGACTGGACGAGAGTGGTGAAGAGCTATCCGTAGTCATGGAAGTGGATCAAAAATACAATGATATTTCATGGCGTTGATAATATTGTTGTGGCGAGCGGTGGCAGTGAAACCATAACATATTAAAAAAAAAAGCCAACAAAACTCTATTAACAACTAATATACGAAAAACCCTTCTCGATCCTTCTAATAATATATTGCCAGAATAAAGCAAGTTTAAATTCAGTTTTGCATGTGAGGATGACAGTTCAAAGAGCTACTCCCCGGCCCACGTTGGCCTTACTCAACGTCATCCCTGTCAGGTTATTTTCAGCCTGGCGCCCAGCTGTTACCACCTGCGTTACGAGGATGTTGATGCGGAGAATTAAAAAGCGTGTTAAGCAACTTGCGCTGTTCACCTGAGTAAATCCAGGTCATAGTATTTGTAATTTGCAGACCGTCCTATGATTTCTTAAGTCAGAAGTGATATAAATCTTCATTCTTCCTTCGATTATGCTGATAGTATAGCCTAGACCCGCTTATTTAAGGATTACTCTATTCATTGGAAACATTCCTGTTCAGTGAATGGCAAAGTTTGTTAATTCATCAATTGCACTTATCCACTGGATAGTGAGTTATCCAGTGGATAACATTATCCATCCTGTGGACAATGAGCCCTTTTTTACAATGTGATCTTATAAAATAACGACCATACAAGGTGAACAAACAAGCGGTAAGTGTGTCTCAGCATGCACATGTGGACTGATGTACATGTGGACCTGGGTACCATTCAAGTTACACTTCCGATCGTTCCCAGGTTTCGTCAAGAGACGGTCCAAAAAGCTGTTTCCACCCCCGATTAGTCGAACACTATGTGTGCTTCCCGTTGTGCCAACGATTCCGGAAATTTCGTTCGGAAGTCAAATATTCGGGATTACCTCTGAAGGCGGTCCACTTATTTCGGTCCGCCGACCGAAATTCGCCGTTCCATTTTTCACAAACCGGGCCATTGCCCTGCTTCTCTTCACTTGTGTAGAGAATTCGAAAAAGGAGTAAAAAATGGTAAGAGCTATTCCTCTTGATTGGCACAGTTTGATCGCAAAATGTCGTTTCATTTTCCTTGCCGGGCATTCACTGACCGGTCAGCTTGGCATGATGGAAAGCATCCGATAACTACTAGTTCTTGACTTATCAAACTATTCGGCGATTTTTTAAATCAATTTCTATTTCCCTTGGAGGTTTAAAACATCGGGATTCCACAATAACTACAAATCTACAGAGAGAAAGCGCTAAATATTTTCTCATCCCTCATTTCATGTTATCTAAAAACTATTCAAAGGGTGGTACAATATCAGCTTGCTTTGATAAAAGATCGTGATAAAATGTACATTCTAAATATATATACAACAGAGGAATATTCATCTTATACGAGTTCATTTGTGTCTGTATATCTTTCAATCGCGTAGTGAATAATTGTCTCTATTGGTACTTGAGTAAATTGGCAGCTTTCGCTGCAAGCAAGGCAGCGAGCCATGAGTTCCTTGCATCTTCTGAGGGGCAGCGAAGCAAATACGAGCTTCCATCTGCGTGAGAAACCCTTAAGCAATCAGTACTATGTAGAATTAGAGATGTGATGTTAGACACCAGTACAATCCCTGAGAAAGTCAGCACGCCTTGTCTGTTCTCATAACAGTACAGCTTGTCATCCAGTAACACAAAGTGCTTCTGGTTCCAGCTTGGTCTCCTGAATGGCACGCACTGTCTTAGCCACAAATCTCCTTCATAATTTGATATTAAACCACTGAAGTTGTTGTTCATTAGAGAGACTGGCGAAACTTGAGTCAGAAAGGACCTGCTTCTCAGAGAAGCTGGTAGAATTTTTTTCCATACACACTGCTTTTTTAGCGGCGGCTTTTTCCATAAAGTCTTGCTCACTTGCGAAAGGCATGTTTCACTACGGGACTTGTGAAGTTTCTCCATTGAAAGATTGAAATTCCGAGTGACGACTCCAGTGTTTTCCCACCGGTTTGCGTTAATTAATGTTGTCTGGCTAACTGAGCAGACAGGGCAACACAAGTGTATTGCATAAAGTTGTTTTCACTTTTCTCGTAGTAGAAGATTAGTTAGCGGAAACTTCCGGCACGTAGATTGACCGCGACGGAATTTGGTTTGAAATGACAGTCACGCGAGTTACATGTCGCAGCGTGGTTCTAGAAGACTCGATCGTGGTTCATTTGCCATGGAGGTTGACAAGCGGTTTGAATAGTTTCATTCTAGGGTCACCGATCATTGTACAAACGAAATGTCGCTTTACGTTTAATATCAACAACCTATCAGCATTCACTACAAAGAGAATTTCTTTAAATTACATGCAGATCTTTGCTTTTTATTCTCAGAGAGAAAACGGAATATCTTTCGCGAAGCGATATCCGGATCGATGGTAGCGGTTTTGAAAATATGAACATATCGAGCGTAGTGCATTTAAATGCAGGTCAACCGAATAAACTGATCCTTAGTGCCTGTCTGCATGACTCAAGCACGTCAAGTATTAAACAATGTTCTTTCATGTTCTTTCAATGCTTTCAATCTAAGTGCGAACTTTCTCGAGTTCCCTTGTGTCATGCGGCTTAAAGCATGCTTCGGTAGAAAACTTAAAATAATTTTGTCATATAAGTCACACGTGCCGACATCATATACTTATATTAATAAGGCAAGATCCAAGCCGTTTTCCCTGGCACACGAAGGCCACTTAACGTTGAAATAATATATGTATTCAAAAAAGTAAGTAAAGTAGCTGCATTGCAAATCATCAGTTTAGTAGCAAGCTTAGCTTTGGTTGGGCATATCAGTGTAGATCAGGGAGCGGCGGTCGAACGGCAGACCACCGACGGCATGGGCTGGGAAAGAGAAGATTTCAGTAGAAGAGGAACGTAAATGAGCTATAGCAGTGGATTCTGGGAGTCTGGGAGCGAAGGACAAGCCAAGAAAATTAAATTGGTTATAGTATACATATCTAAGTATGCAAATGAATATATGAGTGTCTAAATATACATAAGATTCAGAATATACAGTGATAAATTTTGTTTATAGTGTTTTTCAAAACTTCGCCGTAGTTTTCTTGCAATTCTCTCAACGCGAGAACACCATGCCATGTATCTAATATTCGTTTGGAAATTTATGCCTGACAAAAGTACATCCGGAAAACTTGTGTTCGTTCAAGGAAATTTGTCGGTTTTTTCTAGCGCGGTACCCTAGTTGCTGGCAAGTTACTCCTCCAAACAAGAAATCTGAATTATAACCAAAATATAATATATCAATGCCCTAGTAAGAAGTGAGGTCCAGGGAAGGATATTCAGTTGTGTTATGCTCATCCAAGATGAAATACGCTCTCTCGGTCAAGTTTGTGATCATATTTAATCATGACCGATGACTCGTACACAGATCTTTATTTAGAATATCGGCGCAAGTTGGGTTTACTGAATGAGTACATGCATAATCAATTAAGAAAACTGAGATGTGACAAATAAATAACCAAAACAAAGCATGCAGTGGAGTTTAGTTCAGTGTTTGGATATCCAACAACTCCAATACAAAGTGGCTTTCATTTTATTTTCGTACCTTCTAGGCTATCACCAGTTAGTCGAACAAAACTCACTAAAGTTAAGATGAAAAAACATGGAACAAAGTCTTTATTTATCTATTTATTTATTTATTTTATTTGTTACATTTACAAAAAAAATAAAACATGACAAGTCACCAAGCGTAGCTTGATTGCGCGGTGTTGCCAAGAATGGATAAATAAATAAATAAATAAATAAATAAATAAATAAATAGATAAATAAATAAATAAATGAATGAATGAATGAATGAATGAATAAATGAATGAATTGAATGAATAATTATATAGATTTATCTAGTTGGTATTTATTCATCCGTACGTTTTCCATGTACATCGATCCATCCATCTATCATTTATTTAGCTATTTCACTATTAGTCAAATATAAATTAATGGCAAATAAGTGTAAAGCTTGCGTTTGTTTGTGGATCTCTCGTAGTGCAGGAATATAAAAACTGAAATTCGAGGCGTGTACAGGTTTTCTGAATGTAGGACTGGGCAAAGCAAATAGCTGATAAGTCAAGAAGTAAAACTATATCATCTCTACTATCAGATCAAGTGTTGAGAGTCCCTTTAAGGCCTAAGGGGTCTCCCTTTGACGAGTAAAATCGTCTGGCGTTATAGAAAGAGTAGAGCGTTATAGAAAGAGTATCTATAAGACACTCCTAGGGCTTAAAGGGTTAATCACTTGACTCCGCCCTCAACTGATAAGGCCTAAAGGAATCTCTCAGTGCTGTTTATACAATTTTAGAAATGGAAATAGTCGATCGTTTTGCCGCTCAATGAGGACGCAATGTTGAAGATAGTGAACTCAACGCTTAAATATTGTCGGACACAATGTTGCAGTTTGTGACAAGCTTTGTGTATTATTACCCATAAAGCTGTAGAAGTACTGCAAAGCAAAGTTCATTTTTCTGTGTGATATGTTGGTGATTCATCAAATACTGCTCTGAAATCTTCTCTAACTGTCACTGGGATCGAAAAATGAAAAATTTGAAAGTAAAGGATGTTAATTATGTTACACTGTGAACAAGTAAATGTGATGCAATGCAACAAAAGACCCAGTGAGCCTTGCCAGGCATTGTGCACGTGCAAACTTGAGGTGTGATTTTCTGATTTGCATTTGATTCTTCGGTTCCTCGTGGTCAGAACTGTCTGTCTTCTTGGAAGCAGACGAGATATTTTCAACAAATCTCCAGAAAAGTCAGAGTTTATTGAAGTGAAATAGGAGTATTTTGCACCAGTATACCTGGTATGGACGACAAGTCAGCAAGAGGTGAGATCGGTGTTTAAAATGTGAAACATTGTGAGAGCCGAAGGAAGAGTTCGTTGTTTAGAAGCTAGCGTATGAAATCTAGAAAGTAACTTGCGCCCCTGGAAGTCACTGCTTTAAAGCGGACTTCTAATCTGTCAAGGAACCGTTTCCAGTCCAAACTTTACGATTTTCCTTTTGAAGTTTGCAGCTTATGAGAACCGAATATACAGCAGCCAGAGACGAAGTCTCACTCGCTAAGCAGTTTGAAATGTCTAGACAAGAAATTATTTTCTAATAAGATATTTGAGTATAGATGAAAGGAAACTCTCTCGGTACATAAGTGAGCGTGCTTTGTATTGTTCGGTACTCACAGAGGCCATGCTTTGTTCTGGAGTACTTGTTTAATGGATGTTTTGTGCTCCTGCTGGAATTACTTTTTTCAGTTTCAGGTCAAGAACCAGTAAATAAACCTTGTCGTTGAAGACTAGTGACAAGAATACCCAGTCGAGTAAAGAATTTCGCCAACATGGTAAGCTATGAGTACAACTAAACAAGGGACTAGTATCCCTGTGGTTCCTGGCAAGGAAATCCGAAACCTTTCAAGAGCTTGTCAATTGTTCTGGACTAGTTGTTTTCAGGGAATGTTTTTGCTCATGCCGGTATTGCTTTTTTTCAATTTCAGGACAAAACCTAGCACAAAACCATTAAAGAAACTTTACAGTTGAAGACATACATGCAAGGATGATCCAGTCGAGCTAAGAATTGCGCGGATACTGGTAAGCCATGAGGAATGACATGTGATTCCTAGAGTAAAAATTCGATACCCGGTAACAAATTTAGTGCATACGATGCAGAAGAACTGCTATACTTTCTCGAAGTGTTTCAATGCTTGCAATCGAAACATTCCTGTGAAAAATATCCTTTGTAAACTGATAGTAACTTAAATGTCAGTAAACCACAAAAATAAGAAACAGTTTGAAACCAGTTTTGGTGTTCTGTCTACGATGTTTTTCCATTTAATTCGATTTGAAACGTGATTCGATTAACTGTTAGAATTGAAACTGTCGGAGATGATAGCAACAGTCATGAAATATGGTATTGTGCAAGAAAACGAGTGTGCTTGTATTACGTATTTCCGCTGTCCAGCACCCGCGAAATTCAAACTCACTCAAAGCGGCAAATTTTAGGCGCATAATTTTACCAATTATCTCCTCTTACAGTTACCGTGGGCATATTTACGTGAATATGAGATATTTTTTGAAAGATTTCATGTCCGCAATGCACGTGGATTTGAAATTTGTGAATGTCTAACTGGAATCTTTACCTTCACGCGAATAATCGTAAAATGCAAATTTTCTCAGGAGGAGAGACTTGGCTGAAGTCCCTTGCATTTTGTGGTGAGAATTATTTTGTTTCTTTCGTTGTATTTGAATGAACATCCGAGTTTTGATTTAACACATGGCAACAAGGCTTGTGTTCTAATTTTCTGGAAAATACAGTTCTCTAGGAGGTCACTAATTTGCAAAAATTAATTCCCAGAGGAATTAGTCTGTCATGTGGAGAGAGTGTTGGGATGGGATCAAACAAGCACCTTAGAACAACGATAATATGATGTGTTTTTTTTTACCAAGATTTTTAAGTTTAGTTTCAGGAAGTTGGAGTCCAGTCATTATCTTTATCCAAAAATCTGAATTTTAAATTGCCAGTTTATAAACATTTACGGCGCTTCCCAACCAATCCCAATCAATCCAAATTCTAAGTTGTTATTTGCAGTGTTTTTCGGCACAGTACGTAATCAGAGGTATAAAGCCAAAAGTTGTAGAATAATTAGACAAGAAATAGTTGTGACCATTCAGTGAGTTTGAAGTTCTTTGCATCAAGGGTCTGGAAACCGATTTCATAAACCAATCAGATTATCGTTTAAACCGGATTTTTCCGCGTTCTTCAACTATTGAATATTTTGGAGAAATGAGTAGATGAAAAGCATCACCGCTTATGTGCGTTTACATACTAAAGACGTTTTTCAAAATTACAACACTCGGTCTGCACGTCATCTGCTCGCTGTGTTTCCGCCATGGAATATCAACGTGGTTTCCATAAAGGTATACAGAAAGGAAGCAGATTTTTTTTCAAATAATTTGATTATTGCGAGTTCCGGACATGGAAAAGTAGCGCATAAACTTGGTGTTTAGTTGAATTTGAACTAACAAAAACGATTTACTTAAATGTGTTTCGAAATTGGAACACTTTGTGTAAACGTAAACGTCTCTATCGACTCGTACGTTTTGAACTCCAAGTCGGCAGCCTTTCAATCAATTTGGCTAAAATTTGACCAGAGTGATGCCATAGATCTCTTCTACAAAACCGTGTCTGCGAATTTTAACACTCCTTTTCATTTTAAAGCTAGAGCTTTTTTCCACAGGGAGTGGTGACTAATTGCCTTCCCCAACTTCATTTGCTTACAAAAGAAAAACAAACGCACTTGTCAAAAATCTGAGACACAGTTTTTTGGTGGAACGTGTTGAGAGGCGAACGTGGTGTTAATTGTTTTCTTCCGTTTATTTCCGGCGGGAGTGGAACATGATTTATAGAGACGGGTTACACAAAGCGTTCCAATTTCGAAACACATTTAAGTAAATCGTTTTTCTTAGTTCAAATCCATTATCTGCAATTATTGAGCTTTAAAAAAATATATGGTTTATATGCGTTTTTATAAAAACAACTAACGCTACAGCGATCCGCGCGCGGACGGTCCTGAAGGGTGGCTGATACCTTAAACAGATTTCACTGAATAACGTCCGCGTACGTATTTATTTGAATCGTTTCAAATTTTAAAACGGGTTTAATAAAGTTTAAAACTGATCGCAGACATGTGATGCAGATACAGCCGATTATAAAGTAGATCGACCATGTTCTGCCGGAGAAACCTGCAAAAGAACACCCCTCTGTAACAGACCCAGCGGAACCCGACCCAGTGGATTATTCTCCCCTACCCAGTGAAAATTTAGCCTCCCCAGTACCCAGCGAATATTTTTATTTTACCCAGCTATTTTTATGCTTCCCCAGTGACTGTGCAGTGAGAATTGAAAACCCCAGCGTATTTTTGAAAACGAATAAACTGACAAAAAAATAATAAAAATAAAACAATAGCTACTACAAAAGTTAGCCTGCGTAGCAAGCGTGTCCGTGGAGTTTGGGAGCAAACGGGATTTTCGGTGTTTATGCCGCGCGAAAAATGGGGCGAGATCCAAAAAACGAAAGAGGGGGGTAGGGGAGGGGAAGGAAGGTTTCCCTCTTTCCTCTTTTTGGCTCACGCACCATTTTTCGCGCGGGCAACACCAACCCCACGGAAACGCTTGCTACGCAGGCTAACAAAAGTCGAAAGCTATAGAAAGTTCTACCAGCAGTTCTATTTCCGGAACGGA
>Ga0126337_10000388_pt1 | contig 21595 bp, 10 predicted proteins | sample DipCmetagenome_FD_92527 | JGI IMG/M metagenome (GOLD analysis project Ga0126337, IMG submission 92527) | Coral microbial communities from La Bocana,Puerto Morelos, Mexico - Diploria C A metagenome | ecosystem: Host-associated > Invertebrates > Cnidaria > Coral | place: La Bocana,Puerto Morelos...
ACTTTTGAAAATTGTTACTGGAGTTACTCCATTTTTTTGGCAAAAATCTTTAGGACAGACGTAATTATAATATTTGTTATTCCGAAGACGCTGCTTGTACCTTAAAAAAAATAATTAAACAATTTTATAACAAAACAAATCCTAATAGAAAAGGCATCTTCGTGTAACCAAACCTTTAGTTGTAAAAAGGTGGGAAATTTCGGAGAAACTTCAATTTAATATTTTTTATTCTTACTCGAAAAGGGATCTGGCACTATAAAAACGTGACTTGAATGTTTATCTGACATGTTAAAATAAAATCATTCACGTTCAAATGTCATGTAACAAATTTGTATTAAAATAAACAGCAGAGCACCTTGACGACATGGAATAGCAATAACAGTAATAATAACAGTTCCTCAGAGACCTTTCGTTTCCGTGGATTACTTGGTCTAAGAAGCATCCTATTAAGGTTTCTTTAGACCCAAATTGAACGAATTGAATATAAACCCATGGTGAGCTGAGCATTGCAAAATGCATTTTTTTTAAAATTCTATTGTAATTCATTCTTTGCTTTGTTAATTAATAGCTTCACAGAATGGTTTTCTGTAATTGCAAAGTTGCAAATTGAAATTAGAATAAAAATACGTTGAGATTACAAATGAATACTGTACCTCCGCTTCGTTTTAAACTTCATCGTTAAAAGTACCCTTAATGTAAACTTTCCTCCCCATGAATACAACAGTCTTTCAAATTAGGAGTGTGGCTTTTTCCTGTTTGTTATCAGTATTGTTTGTTGGATGAAGTGCAACGTGAAAATGTGGTTTTTAAGTGCTACGTCGATGGTGTGTTTTGTGTGTGTTAGTGTTTTCTTTTCTCTAAAACGCTCAGTGCCTTCTTAGTTTGAATCTCCTTCTTTTAGTTTGATTGCAATAATCATATGATGTCACATTCGGGATTGAACGAGAAGATTTGGTTTCAAATTTAGCTTCGGCCGTGTGGGTATTTTGCATTTTGGTACTTAGTGCAATGTTTAAACATGGCTATGAGAAGAAAACACATAGTTGACAAGATCAGTGTTCATCAATACCTGTTAAAATTACTGCCGAATACGGCATCGCGATAATTTCTTTTTGCGTCGGACCTGAATTGTTCTTCCCAGATGGGCTTTTCTTAAAATCTTACGACGTTTTAGTTCACCTCTGGTATTTAGATGGTAATTAATTAAAATGTTAAATTTTGGTCTACAAAATTTATTACCACTTTGTGTACTAACAAAAGCTATGCACTTTTTCCAGGAGGCTCTGAGCTTCAGTAGATTTCCAGTCCTGTTGACTCGATCTACCGTGAGATAAAATGTTCGAGATGTCGGCACTTTAAGTATGGCTATAACTTGTCATTTATATTTATTTCACCAATAAACAGTTATATCCTTTTAAACATGTTTAAGTAAGTCGATGTAACATCAAAGAAAAGATTCGCCGAGACTTAGGTAGATGGTTGGAAATGTGACTGGCAAATTGAAGGTTCTTTTACGCCTGTTTAAGATGTCCGCATGTCTGACTGCTGAGAGTGGGACAAGAACGCCAGAGCCTGCCTTCTTTCAGGGCGCACAAAAGAATTTTCTGCGCCCTGCTTCTTTCAGTACGTTTTAGCGTTGCACCGGCAAAGGGTTATCACAATTGCTAAAATACAAAGCTATGCCGACTGATTACTTACCGGCTCTCTTGATTTTCTCGGGTGAACGGCAGGATGTCCGAATGAACCTTTTAAAGCAAGCCGGATTCTTTTGTAAAAGGAATCAATTTTAATCGATCACCCGCGATTTTCTTGACTGCACCGATCTCAATATGTTAATTATGATCCAATATGTGTTTCAGCACACCGCCGCTCTTTACGACGACTAGAGAACTTTTATAATTAGTGGAGACTCAAGTTCTGAGTGATGCAACGAAGAAGGATAAACAAACACGCTTATTTTAATGTCCCCGTGGGATGACTTCATGGTATGCCTCCATAACATAGCGGTAGGACTTCAAAGCATAAGACCGTTATTAAGTGAGATTACCATGCTAAAATCCACAAGTCTAAGCTCAAGAGATCATCTACTTAGCCTCGTGTAATAGCTTTATTTAACTATACCTCTTTCAGTTCGTTTTGCTTTGGTTCGTTCATTGATTGCAGTTGATTATGCATCCTCGATTTAATTTTCAACTAAGGGCTAAATTTTCAGGCCTGTGTGAAATGTCTCCCTCTGAATCCGATTTGCACCCTCGGCAGGTGTGCCAGTTATTTAATTCCTCTTCCACTCGAAGGACGTGCGAGAATTTATCAGCGCTTGGCTACTTTTGCTTTATTGGTATACGCACCAACATTTGCTCATCATGTCGAGTTCAAATGTTGTAGGCGTTTATATAAGTACAGAACAAAGTTTGTCTGTCTAGAATCTTCGATTCGATTTTGACATGATATTCGCCCAAACAAAATCTCCAAAACATGTAAAAAATTTAAGGTTATTACATGTCTAGCCTGTGGATAAGTGCATTACTCTCAAAACAGTGTTTCAAGAGTAATTACGCTATTTTTGTACATCTCCCGGGTACATTTTACCCCGTGTGGTGTTTTAACATTCATACACAGTAACCTGTGCTGCTTTTTCTCCCTGTGATGTTAAATACACTACTTAAAATGCTTTTTCTTTTGAATCAAAATTAACTAATCGCAAATTTTCTTCCAGAATCTCGATGTTTGTAAATGACATTCGTTCAAAGAAGATCAGTCGTTTTGTTTACCCCGCGGACATATTCCTATCAAAATAAGCTTGGTTTCTAAAGCTTTCACCTCACCTATGTTACGACGCTTTAAGCAGGTTACTGACCTTTCGATCTTACCAATTCACTTGATCGTTCAGTTTCCCGCGAAGTAAAGGATCGTCTGGTCAAGTTCTCTTAAAAGATTCTTCCAGGGTTTAGCTCCTTCTCTCTCAAAACTGAATTGGGGAAATCTAAAGTAACATCTAAAACCTGAAGGTTCCTTTGGTCTTTTGGTCAACTGTCCAATAGATTTTTATAAACGTTTACAACAATCGATGTAATTGGTTTTTTTTTCGTTGACGCATTAGCCCACTTCTGTGACGTAAAGAACCAACGAAATATGTCATTTGATCGATGTAATTTGCCACACAGTTTTAATACTTTTGAATTAAATTTCTCATACACTAACACGTACAATTCAAAATTTCATTCTATTTCTAAACGCAAAACTCAGAATTGTCTATGTCGTTTTTGTTGCAAAGTCGTGATAAATGACATTTTACATTTATGATAACGATACTTAGCAGGTATGTCGCTTGGCTTATAAGCGTTGAGAAATAACTGAATACACGTACAATTCAAAGTTTCATTCTATTTCTAAAGGCAAATCATCTATGTCGTTTTTGTTACAAAGTCATGGTAAATAACGGTTAAACATTTATGACGATGATGCTTATAGCAGATATGTCGCTTGGCGTTTAAACGTTGAGAAATGACTGAATTTAAATTTCTCATATACGGCCTCGAACAATTCAAAGTTTCATTCTATTTCTAAACGCAAAACTCAGAATCATCTATGTCGTTTTTGTTATAAGGTCATGATAAATGGCGGCTCTTAAACATTTATGATAATTACATGTATACTTAGAAGTTATGTCGCTTGGCGTATAAGCGTTGAGAAGTAACTAGCCCAGCGCGTGGTTCCTAATCCCGTCGCATTTACCTAACCTCGGGGATGGAATAGTTATTTTATTAAATGCCTCATTACCTTACTGTACTATTACCTCATCACATGTTTTTTAATCGACCGGGTGATGATGAATCACAAGCACGATCCGATCACAAGGTCACGAAAGTGGTGGGTCATATTAGCTATACGGATGTAGAGAAAGAAAGTGCTCCACAAAGACAATTTCACCAATAGAGGTGATTTTGACAGCCCCGTGGCGGAATTTTGAGTGTTGGCTTCTGAAAGAATTATTTTGCTAATTTAAAAGCTTCAGCTCTTTATTGAATGGACAAAAGTCCACTGAATATAAAGCAACAAGAAATACTGAATAGGATCGGCCTGAATGTTTTATGCTGAAAATAGATTTCATTTTTTCGGCGAAATTGAGTCAGTTCTCGAAACATTTTTGATAAATCGTTTCGTCATTGTCATTAATTTTTCCTAATTCAAGTTTCTGTCCTTTTGTGACGCATCTTCCATTTAATGATTCATCTAACTTTACATATTACTTAGTTAATTGTGGCGTTTTCGTTTTGACAGGGAAACGCTAAAAATTTTCAATGCTTATTAGTCATCTTATGTCAAAAAATATTGACTGCTACAAGCATGTTGTAAATACGTCTATCCTTCATTTACCATATTTCCTTGTAGGGGCTGACAACCGTATTTAATGCATGATTCAAAAAGGAACTAGAAATGCATCAGATGGGCCAGACAAGTAAGTTCTGTTATTTGGGGTCATTATTTTTCCAGTTAACAAGGTTGTCATTATCCCACGGAAAACCTCAGAGACAATAGCTTACTTAAAGCAGCTTAAACGAACACTGAGAAAAGGGATATCCTTTAAGTTAAGATTTCTTTGGACGCTACCTAAATTACTTTGACGTTTCATAGGTTGGCCGAGATTTCTCAAACAATGTGGCCACGTGTTAAAAACATTTGAAGGATAATAAACACATTAATTCTCATTTGAATTTGGAACTACATTTAGGATATTTTATTTCGGCATTAACACTTCTTAGAACCTCACGGTTTTCCTACAGATTGACTCTGGAAAAAACTGTACTCTTTTAAGAACGGACACATCTAACGTATGAAGACAAATATCAGAGCATTCACTCAAGAGAGAGTAAGCAGTTACAAGCGATAAAATGAAACGCAACCAGAAACCGAACAAACAAGGCCGGGGCAGTTGAGAAGCACAGTGTTACTGTTCAATGCGAAACGTAATATTGCGGGATTTGCCATCATTAAGCTTTTTAATTTGAGATTCAGATTGATTTTTGATTTTCCTGCTCGCCAATGTAAAAATACTGACAGGTCCGGAAGACATAACATAGCTTGGTGCTTGCAGTATTTTTTGACAAGGGTCAAGTCAAACTGGGTTATTATTTCTTTGACAACTAGGAATATTGAACCTCGCAGAGGTTAAAAATCAACTTAGATTTCTTTCAGTTGGACATGACGCCAAAGATATTTAGTTCTTTTTCTTTGATTCCAAAACGACACTACACGATATTAAAAAATAAAACTTCAGTGATAAGGATCTCATTTTCATTATCTTTTTTTTTAACGGAAATTACCTACCGGTAGATATGTCTTCCTCAGTTATTCAGCATTTATCTGTGACAAAAAATAACTATTTTCGACCCAAGCCGACGATAATCAATCTCTTTTTCCAAAGATCAATTGTCAGTCAAATGACGAGGTAGTTGAAAATATTATGCTTTTTTAAAATATTTCCATTTTTATCAGCAGCTAATGTTTGAAAACACTTACAGAGTACAATATTACATTTTCATCCATTCGTGGAACCAAGCACACGGTGTTACATGGAACCTTTTGTAAAGGAGTAGAAAATTCATTGTCATAGTTTGTGTGTTATTCGTTCACGCCATATACTGCATTTTCTCAAAAAAACAGTTCTTTTTTTTTGTCATTATTATTTCCATTGATCTAAAGTGCTAAACTTTTCTTTGCTTCTAAAACTAGCGAAACAAAATACAACACGGACTTGATTTGATGCATTTGTAAAAGCATTTTTGGCATATTGAGGGGCGGTGCCTTTTCTTTCAAAACGATGATGATGATTTCGTTTTTTTTTTCTATGTTTATCGTTGATCAAAAGTACTAACCCTGCCATGCTCTTAAGGTTGCAAACCATGACAAGAATAAATTGACTAGTAGTAAACACAGATGCACATAATTGGAGTATGTCTTTTTCCCACACAAATAATTTTGAGAGCATGTATAGAAACAATCTTTGATATTATGTTTTTCAGGGTCAGGGTCGTGTAGAAATCCTTACCCGCTCTTGTTCGTTATAAATGAAGTGATTCAGCATTCACCGTAAAACGCAATTTTTGGAAACGCGATTCTGATATTCAAAACGTATTTTCCGCGTTTTTTAACCTTGCGTGCGCGCTACGTCCAAGGAAGTAAGGCCGCCTGATAAGTCATTACTCGTATATTCGATCACATTGTTTTTGTCAGCAACAAAACCTCTATAAAATGTGATAAATTTCCAAACATTGCAAAAGACACGAAACTTATGTATGAATCTTAGATTTCTGCGGAAAGATTCTTTTTCTTGGTTCTCAGGACCCCCCGTTAACAATTTGTTAGGTATTATCCGCTAAGCAAGATCATGATATTCACTGATGTGCGGGCCAGTGGTTTAGCTTGGGCTCACTAGTTTTTCAAAGTGCTAGGAATTTTCTCATATTAGTACTGCCTAAACCATTTTACTCCGATCGCGCTCCTGTTACTAACGTGATCTATCCAATGTCAAATGGTTTTTCCTCCGGGCTTTTCTCGTTCCAAAACAGCCCTATATTCAGCATCGGATGAGTTAAATGACCCATGTTTTTGAAACACGTCCTGAAAGATCTCGCAAAACGATAAAAAACGGAAATACTCGATACCTTACTGAATTTGACCTTCTACGAGAAAGGGCGGCTACTAGCCGGGAGCACTCAGCTTTGTCGGTACAGAAATTGCTGTTATTATTAAGGCCAAGGCTTATTAGAGTTATATATCCTTCATCTTTGGGTTGGTTTTGGTTAAGGGTTAGGTTTGCACTTCACGCATGTACATAAATTTCCATACCTTTATCGATCGATTCTCCCTTTTTTTTTTTGCTCGATATTTCCACTCGAGTGTGAATGTTATCAGGCGCTGCTTGCAATGTTGCGCAGTTTACCATTATGCCGTTTTGAAAAAGTAATTTATGGTCACTTTGTCAACGACACCTGTCTACTTCCCCCGTTTTAATAGATTCGAGGGCAGATATTTATTCTGATAAGGATGAATAAATTGTTTGTTTTCCGTCATATCAACAACTGAATGAAATCTGTTATAAAACCGCCGGGGTAAGCATCGAGCATTTTCGGAACCTCGCGCTCCCCAAGACGAATCCTGCCAGAGAATTCGATTGATATTGTAGACGACTCAATGATTTCTCTCCACGAGCCCAGGATCTTTTGTTACGCGAAGTTTTGCGTGCAGTTATTTCAATGGGAAATCCTTTGGGATCACGTAGAGTTATCTTCGCATTTAATGAATATTTTAAGAGTTCAAACGACATTATTATCGAAATTTTGCTTTTTATTTCTGATTTAGAAACAAGCGGCGAAATGAAAGGCACTCTATCACCTTGAGGTTTACCAGAAGGTCATTTGTCCGTCCATTTCAAAAACTTCATTTTAGAAAACATTATCGAGATGTCATTTCATTTTTACATTTTAAGCGGAGGAAATAGTCAATTTTAGCTACATGTTTTGACCGGAAAACGATTAAGTATTCGCTTCGTGGGACGTAGTGTAATTTTAGGTGCTTTTCGTTGATGGAAAACCGTCATGTACTCATGGTAACCGTCAGGTAGACATGTAATTAGGAAGCGCTGGTACGAAAGTCACGTACTAACCCTCTTGATTTATATTATATGATACTAGAAACTGAAGTATTGGTTAAAGCATTCCTCGTTTTCAAATTTCTGTAGATTTCGACATACAGTGCCCCTTGTAATTTGTTATGCACAAAGAAAGTGTTTTCAATCAATATTTTATTTTGTGAAACAAAGGCCCTGAACAGTCCAAGGGATTTCGTTTCTCGCATTACCATGGTTCAATGTAATAATTTCTTTTACGATGAAAGGTTATAGAAGTGTAGGTTTCAGAGTTATGTTTCTTTCAAAACGTTGAGTTCAGACTATGTTAATTAGCAGCGCTGGTAGAATATATAGTCTGTGATTACTTACGAGTATCCGTGCTACGCCCTAATTCATCTGTAAACTTAAAAACAATTTTTAAGTCTGGTGAAAGGTAATTTCGTTGAGAGTACATAAAAATTACCCTCAATTATCCCTCACATTTTCCAGTTTCACTAATGCGAACTAAATTTCTTTGATTGTGGCATCGTGGTCAGTGATGGATAATGAGAAAGAATAATTTACTAAAAAACTCGAGCAGGTGTTTTTACGCAACAAGGAAATATTTAAAATGAGGAGCTAAAATTCGCAAAAAAGTATTAAACCTTCTCCAGCAATGCAGCTACTTTTTTTTCCTTTCCGCAGATTTAATTTAGAAAAATACCCCTTTTGAGAAGTTGCCACTTAGGTGTGCAGAAAAAAAAAACATGAAAATTAATTGGAGAAATCTCATATCGTGCACCTTTGTATTGCTTCGTTAAATGAGTTTGTACTTTCGTGTTCGGCTGCATTTCTTGGGATATGTTCTGGTAGTATTTCTGGTAGTGAAAATTGTTGAAATCGTTGAAATTGTTGAAGGCCTCAATTTGTATCCTTCGACAGCGGTTTGTGTCTTTTAAGTGAACATTATGAAGTGAACATCTACATCGTGCATATCTGAGGATCACAACTAATTTTATTTCCCTATCATTTTCAAAAAGGAAACAGCATTTTTACTTCACAGAACATATGTTATATTCAGTGGTCGAAACATGCTTTTTAAAGATGGAAATATTGTTTTCTCCTTTGAAATTGTTGTTGCTCTGCTGTTTGCACGACTATTTCTTTGCGACCTTTTAAATACTTGAAGCATTATTGTTGCATGCAGCTCCCAAATATTGACGTGGACGATTCTCAAGAACACAGAAAGCGATCATGTTCGCCTTTCTTCAAATGAAAGAGTCATGGCAACTCTTAAATAATAAAAACTAGTCATGATCGGAATAAGTTAGGCCTAGGTACCTGTTGTCAATGATATGCTTTTGTACTTCACGTGCTATCAGCCTCTTAAGTTTACCTGTGAAACTGAACGATATTGATGAAGTGGTATCAGAAAGCAAAGGTTTTTTCTTTTCTATTTTTGTCTTATTGTTTAGGTGTTCAACTGTAAGCAATTTGTGCATAACAATCGAAATATTGGGCCTGTCCTTAAGGAGATATGATACTACTCCTGAGCCAAAATAGCAATGATTCCGAAACCAAAAGGCCTACTTTGCTTGCAGAAAATCAATCAGGAAAGAGAAAAAGTCGCTGAAGAAAATTTCCAGTTAGGTTGGCTGGTCCAGTTGTCACTAACACCACATTAGAACAAACAGAGTCAAGACATGTTGTTTCTCAGTGTGCTGTTGAAGTTTAAGTACACTATACTTACTTACCAGCCCGGAAACGCAATACCCCCTGGGCTATTATTCGCGCAATTGCGTCTTGTTTTTTCATCGTTTTTTTCTTTCTGAAATCTAAGTTTATAACATTAAGCACGTATTAGGTGCATTTGCATATGGGCGTTAATTCTTTTTTATTTCTTTCGTGTATGGCGGATTGAAAAAAGCACCAAAAGGAATCTAAGTTAAAGCGTTGTGAATTGGGCCGTTTTTCGGAACTTCTTGTAGGTTTTTATTATTTTTAGACCGACGCCTTCTTTTTTTAAATAGAAACATTCTGTCGATGTTAACAAACCCTCACGTAATTTTGTGAGAGTTAAAAAGGGTTTTAGGTCACGTTCAGTTTAGTTTTCTCATGAAAGTCCAAGACCACATTCAGGTTTAGTTATCGCAACAGTACTGTAACTATTCTTTATCCTCTTACACCTGAAAACCTTAATTTCAACGATCTTTTGAAAAATAAAGCTTATTTTTACAACTGTCTATGCGTAGCTAATCGGATGTTAAGTTCAATAACCTTTTTGTAGGGATATTTTGTATCCATAGCATTCTTTTACCGTCCGTTACTTGAATTCCACCTTTATATTGTTTTCTTTTTAAAACTTGGAAATTATAAAGGTCTCCGTCTTAGCATTGTGCATCTATTTCTTTTCGAATTTTAGTGAGTGTTGTTATTGTTTCTTTATTGAGTTCTCATTGGAAATTAATCAGTTTTTTTCCGGAATGTTGCATTGTTTTTGCTCCAATGCCTGTAAGATGTGTTATAAGAATAGGCTATGTTTACGTCTCTTTTGGATTTCAAGTTAACAATTTTTTATATTTTTTATGAATTTTACATTTGTTAAGGTTTAAATCCTGCAACATTCTTTCAGTCACTAGTAAAAACTATTTCTTTTTTTAAATTCAATTATAGTAATCCCCTTAACGCCCTTTAGCTTTCTTGCTATTTAATTAGTTTTCACTTCCCTAGTTTATTGATCGCAATATCGGTTTCACTACAGAGAAATCTTCCATGGTCTTCAGTTTATTAAAAAAGCATAACGTTTTCTAGTGAGGTTAGTCAATAGTATTTGGCAAGTGAGCTACTTACTTTTCCGTTGGCTAATTGCGAAGCATTCGTTCGTTGTACGTGTAAAATGCCGGCTTACAACAGAGTTGGTGTTCAAGATGGAAGCCAACGTATTTATGGGCTATGTCATGTTTAAGGATATCTCTATATAATGTGGGTGCAAATTGTTGATTAAAATCATAGTGTTTTTAAACAATCGATTGGAGGAGAAGAGATCTGTAATATATAACAGTATTATGGTTTGTGGGTGATATTATTATCCCCAAATCCATAAGACTTAAAAACGTCTGGCGCATACTTAAGTTGTTCTGGATTATTTCTGGTTTGCGGGGTTCTTAATAGCACTCGGCTTTCTAAGTCGATTTTAACTGTTGGATAAAAACAGGATAATCATATCTAGAATATTCGGAATTTACTTTCGTGGCCAGCTGAATTTTTAGATTGCTTATAAACTGTATGACTTAGCCATAGATATTTGTTTCCATAGAACGTGATATGAAGCACACTTGGAATGAAATAGTGCTCGCCCAAAATTCGTTCTTGTCGACAACATAGACCCTTGATTAATAGCAGGAAGAAAAAAATGAATTAGCTTTTCACTTTTCTTCTCGTAAATGCATGTACACACATGCGTTCTATAAGAGCAAATTAGATTTAAAAAACGCCAAAAATAATCCTTGTGGCTATCTGACAACTCGGTCTTCATGCATTTTACTGTTAGTATGAAGTTCATTTTATTTCAATGAGACTGAAAGTTTATTTTGGTCAAAGCTCTAGAACAAACTGATGATTATTTTTTAAACAAGCAACAAACATAACAGTGAACAAAAAAAATATGTAATTTATCTATGGGAAAAATTATTTTCTAATCGGGCCGATTTTTTTAGAAAAACATTTTTTCCAACTAAACTGAAAATTGATGATAATACATTTTAAAAGAAGTAATTCACTTACCACAAACAGTTTGTTCGGGAACCTTCTTTCTTTGGAGCTAGCCTATGGTGCAAAAGATGCTTATTCAAGAAGCGCCTATGGCTATCATGCTGAGATTAACATTTAAATGCTGGACACCTGCTAAATTCGACACCCTTTTTCGAATACGGACATCGCCGCTGAACGTGGCACTCGAATACGATTTTTTTTTGAAAGTTAAAACTGCGAATTAAAGACTTTTTTTTTAAAAAGGCTTTGGTAAGATGTTGTCAGAGAAAGAGACCTGAACATTTCTTGCCTCACCAGAAGCGGAAAGTTTCATTAAGTCCAGAACCTCACATGAGCTATAAAAAGAGCTTTAATTAGGACATATCAGTACTTACTGTAGGGTGTAATTTACACACCAAAAAGCCGACGAGACTCTCGATGACGAAGACCTGCATCATTAAAATTTATTAGCCTTCGTGCCAAATGGTGAGTGCTGTATTCGCTTATCTCGTCGTCTTCAGATATTTCATGCAATTTTGATGCCAGTGGACACGATAACAGCTTATGATGTAACAAGTAATGCTGCCATAACACAAACAATCCGATTACGTGAACGCTGATTGGAAGCAAAAGCTCTCTCATGAAGAGCGTTTTAAAAGTGATGCGTGATTGTTGAGTTGATTGCACCGCAAATGAAGAATTGTCGAACCCAGGCTCCATCGATATAAATGTGCAGACGGACATAGAAGGAGGTCAAAATTAGGACAACGGTCTGACGGTCTCTTAAGATTTAATATTATTTTGAAATAAACTTGATAATTCTCTTCGAAACAAAATAGCAAAATAATTGTTTTACATGATTGCGATACTCTGTTGTAGCAGCTACGCAACACTGAATACGAATTTGCCTGAGGGCTATTTGAAGTGTGATCTCTCTACATATCCACTTTGGACGTCTGACTAGTTTTGATACTAAGCATACGAGAGCATACCAACAAAACGCCCTTAATTTACAGCAGTAATGAAGATGCTGAAACTCATAAAAAAAACTGCGCCAAATTTGCGCGAAAAATGATCTCACTGTAAAAGGTATTAAGCTTTTTGAGTGAAAATCGGTTTAATACCTGCATTAAGTCACCTTTAGTTTTTTTTGTTTCATTTTTTTCCTAAGTTGTATTCGTATTTCATACCTTATTTGAAAACTGCGCCAAATTTGCGCGAAAAATGATCTCACTTTAAAATGTATTAAGCTTTTTGAGTGAAAATCGTTTTAATACCTGCATTAAGTCACCTTTAGTTTTTTTGTTTCATTTTTCCCCTAAGTTGTATTCGTATTTCATACCTTATTTGATGATTTTCTGATAAGTTTCAATCTGTTGGATTATCATCAGCAACGTCTTCAGTGGAAGACAAGTCAAAAGCTATTCCTGCGAGCCCTTTTTCTTTAAACGTGGTTTCGAGAGACAGCATTTGCCATCTTGCTAGCTCCTTTCAATTACCACGTCGTCGCTAGTCTGTCTAATGAAGATGTATTTCCTATCGCGAAAAGTAGTCTTTAATTTCTGGCTCCGTGTTTGTTCCGGGCAGATGTGGGCATAATCAGGATCAACAATGAGTAAAACTTTATTCATTTCCGCGTCACAGTTCGCTGGTATTAACAATACGGACAACATTCATTATCGGCCAAGGAAAATTGACGGTCGAAACAAAGATTCGGCTGACTTACGAGAAAGGTCTTTTGAAAAAGCCACTAAATTAGATTTACGCTTAGCGCAGAGGAGTGTCTCTCTGAAATGACGTTTGTTTTAATAAGAAAGTTGCCCTTTCAAATCCATCTAACTTTCCTGTAATTAAGTGATTCTAGACTTTTCTAGATTCTTATTTACATATTCACTTGCACGGTAATTCGAATTTAAGTAACTTTATCTACTGCCTGCCCTCTTATTTCCTTGTAAGTCTATAACGTGGTTAATAATGTGATGTTGCATCCTGCACGATCTCAATACTCAGTCAATACTCAAACAAGATAGTCAATACTCAGAAAAAGCCTTACAACTAAGATGAAATCGTTAGATTTTGTTTTTTAGAAACATGTGAAGGTTCGTATCCACAATTTGATTCATTGATAATAGTAACGTGTAGTCTTCTCTGAGACACACATTGCCAACGTTGTTTATATTACATTTAAAATAATTGTGTTCACCGCGGCGGCTTGCAAAAAAACACTTGTTAGTTCGTCTGTATTAAAAGTCACGTGCAGACAAGAGCTTCCTTCCTTCCCTTTATGAACCAGTTTTTATTGACAGCAACAATACAAAAAAATTTAATTCTTAATTTTAGTCGTCCTCATTGGAACTCCACTCGCCTGTAAAATACTTGGGAACTTAACAAGTAAGATCTTCTTTCTATCTCTTATTAGTACTCAACAACTGTTAATCTAGTAAATCCGGGAACTCACATTCGGATTTTAATGATCTTGTTTTTCATGAAACCATTTTTTTGTTAATTTCTACTTAATATGTATAGCTTGTGTCAATACGGTGCAAAGTTCATTGCAGCTTTTTAATAAAAAAAGAGAGTGCATTTATCATAAAGAATTGCCTTTTGCTGTACTTTTTATGTGTCAGTTTGAAGAATTTTAGTTAGGTAAGACTTTGCCAGGCTATAATTATCTTAAAGGGTGAAAGTTTCTAAAGAAACTGTGGTACTGCGTCGGTGGGGGTAACAAGGTAATTTGGTTATATCAACTAAGTTGAAAATGTAAATAGGCCACCGTAACGAGTTATAAAGCTGACGTTTCGAGCGTTAGCCCTTCGTCAGAGCGTCCTTTCCTTTCGCTCTGACGGAGGGCTAACGCTCGAAACGTCAGCTTTATAACTCGTTACGGTGGCCAATTTACATTTTCAAGTTAGTTGATATAACCAAATTATAATTATCTTATGTTGGTGAAAAACACGTTTCTTTATAGTAGAAAACGAGCTGTTCAGTGACTTTAAACAATTTCATTAGTTCTCGGTTTTCTGATACGTGTAACTTTATCACAGCGACGTTTCACGAGTCCCTGTGATTTGGCACTGAAATAATGTTCTTACTGCTTATTATTAATTTACGGTTATAAAGAACTACAAGTTGTCCAAAAATATCACTGAATGAAGTATTTGCCTGAGAATCTGATGCCAACTCATTTCAATAAACGTGACTTGGTGTGCACATGTAAAATCCAACACGTGTGTTTCTATACTTCTGCCCCGTCCACACTGCGGCGGAGAATTTGAAAACGCAGCTTAATTTCCCGCACGGTTTAGCCTGCCGCCCAAGCTAATCAGTCACTAGAACGGAGCTTTTTGAATACGCTCTTCGAATCGGAGGAATTTGAAAACGACGGTTTTGAGTATAAGTGTGGACAGAAAACAATACCATATTCCCGAAGTGTTTGCACTCTTCAATATTACGAATAAAACTCAAGCTGTTTTCAAGTTAGTGGCTACATGTTGATTGCTAAGTGGAAAAAACAAATTTTTCGTTTTTCCCTTCATTTTTGCTCAATCAAGTCTTTTAAACGTTCTCACCTGCAGTTGCTGTATGTTGCACGTGTTAGCGATAGACCAAAGCATCCCTTTTCAGCCAAAGTAAGCACTAAGCGAGTTGACTGCCGTTGTTTTGGGGACAAATTGTGGGCTAGCGCTTGGCAGCCATTTTAACAACGTTTAAGTTGAATAGAATCCATTCGTGAATATTTGGGGAAATTTAATAAGAATCTGTTGGAACTGAGCCTAAAGTTTACATCTCTTATATTGACTTAGTACACGACCGAGCGTGTTTTGTAAAGTTTATTACTCTGTGCTGTTGGCCAGCTTTCAATGCGACTGGTGGTGTCTCAAGTATTCGCCTACTTGTTGTCAAGGACTATTGAAAAATAAACTTATATCAAGGGTTTTTTTCTACCAGTGAGCTGAAGATTGTCCTTGATCTATGAAGACTTATCACGCATGGAGCTCCATTTGAATTAATTCTAGTTTCATTCCAAAAATCCGAAAATAGTCTGGCGTTTGATGATACAGAAGTAATTTACTTGCGAAAGACCAATTGAAACATTTTGAATGTAACATTTAACGGGATTTGTGGCATTCCTTGTAGTTTTGGCAATGACAAGTTGTGAAAACGTTCGAAAAGGCTTACATGTATTTCTTACTTATGTTTCTTATATTGGTTTATTTTTCAGGATGCTTAATATCATTGAATTCATTTACCACACACAAAGCGTTTTATTGCATACTACGTTTCTATTGAGAGAAAAGTTTATTCAATCCGCTGTAAAGAAAATTATTAACTAGATCAGCAAGACTTTATTTCAGTATGCCACCTTTTATGATGCGTCGTTTTAAATACGTGGGTAGCTGACTGAAAAAGACTAATAATATAAAATTGTTTTATATATTAAATTCGGCTTTGCGGTGAACTTCAATAGACATTTTCAGTAATAAGTTCGATAGTGTCTGCTTCCGTGAAATCGATATCAATTCAGACAGCCTGACATCAGGTGTAAGAAACTTGTTTTAATTCTTCGAAGGTTTCATATCACTTGGGCGATAAGAGAGTAAGCTCTTAATAAAATTGTACGAGACCGGTTTAATGATTTTTGGTAATACATGCTCCTCTCTTTAAATTCTGCAACTAGTCTGAAAGAAGTGTTAATTTTGCAATGCAAAACTGCCCGGCTTTAATCGACCACTTGTTTTTACTCTTGCGCAATACAGTGTCTAAGCGAAGTCGTTTTAAGCCTTCAAAATTGCTTCGTTTTATGTACTTGTAATCTTTAGACTCATTCATTATTGACAAGTTAACTCATTCTCAATAGGAATTTCTTTCTACATATACGAATCTTAGAAAGTTGTATGCAGGTACTGATTTTTGGAAGCGATTTTCTGTCGCAGAAAAAAAGTAGCTGTTAATTTAATATTGTTTTCCCAGGCACTGTCGGAAATATACAGGATTGTGCTTGTAGATACGCTGCTGTGCGATGCCGTACTTTTCATTCATATTGTTAAAAATGAAAAAAATAAATTTACAGGCTCGAAGTGGATGGCACCCTGCGTAGACACAGGACGAGCGTTTGCAGATTACTCATAGTTAAGATAATGAGAAAAGCTATAAACGCAACCTTACTTGGTTTAGCTTGGAGGAAGTTCAAATTCCAGATAACACCACTAACTCTGGCTTTGTATTGAAAGCTGTAAGTTCAAAACTGACTTAAATTTGATACTCAGCATAAAAAATATACCTTTCTTACTTCTCAGCGAATATCGACTAATTGTTTTATTGCAGTTGTTATCTTTCCCAACATGCAAATCACTAGTTTTTCATAAGCGTAAGCGCCTTACTGTTGATTTGTCTGGAAGATTCCCCAGATTAAGTCCAAATAGAAGAGACAAGTGTCAATTTGCGGTATTTAACCAACCCTGGTGCTCAGTACTTCAACTTGGAATAAAAATGTTTTTAGCCACAAAAATTCCTCATAACAGTTTTACCGAAATTGTCATGAATAGGAAGAGATCGGGAGACCATCACAATGGAACTAATTTTTAGAACGAAAACATTTCCCATTATTTTTCGTTTTGAAGTTGTAGTTACCTCCAATTAAGCCAGTTTGTCACGGGGAACATTTTTTTGTCTCGAAGAGAAGATGTTTTGACGTTAATGTATAGCTCACACGAGGGGACCTCACTCGGCAAAAAGTACCCTGGTGTGTGGACTTTGTTATGCTCCGACCTTAAGACCAAGGTAAAGTATATGTGACCGTTGTTTCTCAGTAATGACGTATTCATGAAGTTTTACACTAGCAAATCATTAGTAAGCGGTATCATCACTCAGGTTCCGTAGGGTCAAATGATATGCAAACGTTGAATTTGAAAAACGCAAGACTCCTCATTCACTTTGTTTGACTGTGTTAGTGTTGAAAGGTACAGCGGATAGATGGAAATCAGTCTGTGTCAATTATGACGATCGTTGGAGCCTGGCGGCGCGGCGCATCATAACTGGCGCTTAAAGAGTTTGGTTGTGTTTTTAGGGAATTGGATGAAACTTAACAAGGAATAAAGTAGGGTTAAGGGTAAGAAAGAAAAATGAGAGAAAAAAAAAACAGGGAACTACGTACCTCAAGCTCGAAAGCATTTCAGGCGGTAGATAAGTTTTGCGTCTTATTTTTGCACTTTTCTTATTATAAAAGTGTAAGATTCGTGTTGTGAAATGCCGGTTATTTTCGTCGACATAGCAGATAAAGAAAGGACACTGACTAGAAATATGTTCCTAACGATAATAAGATTGAAGTAGTATTTTTAGAAACTGCAGCTCTTAGAGAAGACGTTTTTGGCTTAATATCCCCTCTTCGGAAAATGTATTTTTGCATGAAAACTTTTCGATTTCGTTTTGAAGATCTTTCCTCGTCTTCACCGAGCAAAAAGCTTAAACAAAGGGCGGAAACGGTCTGTTCCGACAAAGGAAAAGTTAAGCAGGATTGGAAACTTGTAAAACTTTATTTGCTGCGAGACAAGTTGGTCACGCACGGAACTTGCACTGGTTTTCAACTTGTAGTGCAACAATGTTGCGAGAGAAGATGAAGGAAAATGTTGCCCGTATTACCAGAACTTTACGTATAACGCACCTATGGTCTTTTTGGCCTCATGAAAAACTCGCTCAGGTTTATGGTAGTGTCAAGGCAAACGGAATAGTGTGGCACTTTATCGTTTGTTTGTGCAGTGCCAATGTGAAAATGAAATACACTGGAAGACAGCTAAGGCGAATTGCTAATATATAAATGTTCACGCATAGAAGCCGAAGGAGTTCATTTAGCAGTGCGTGAGCTTGACAGCCCACCTGTTTAAAATGAGGCACCGCGTGATTAAATGTGTGTGGTAAATATACTTCTTCGGTAATCAGTTGAATAATTATCTGCCACAAATAAGATGGCTATGGTGTGTGAATATTATTTGAGTATGCACGAAGTATATAATTTGAAATTATTGCTATTTAGTAGTAAAGCAAAGAGTGGAACTAAAATTAGTAAACACTGTTTTAAAAATTAAAAAAAAAATATTTAAAAGAAAATGATGTCTCAGACAAGCGTCTATGATAGAGAAGCTTTTGTACCATATCTGGTTACGTATACTCATTATAACACTTAGACAACACATACAGGCCCTTACTTGGCGTAACTCTTGATAATTTGTCAGTTTCAGTCAAGCTCTTCTTTCTCTTGTCTCCGCTTAGGTTTTGAATACTGCAAAGTAAAAACTCACTTCAGTTGGCAAAGTTCCCTTCCGATGATAAATCATGCAGTCAACAGAAAACTCAAACAAAAAGACCGCTACATCACGAGTGTTTCCGTGAGTCTTTTAATGAATGACGTCAATTTGCTGTTAGTTACTGCATTCTAAATCTCACGCTATTTTAATCCAGTTTTTTTTCTTGTAAGTCAGGAATTTTTTTCTGCTTTTCTGTGATGATTTGTTTGAAGGATTTTTTTGCGTGTCTAACATACCAGTTCAGGAAGACAAAACAAATGCTAGTTGCGGTGACTTTGCACTCAGGTGTAGCACAGTATGACAGTACCTTGGCTTTGACTGAGCGATATTCGTAAGTGGGCATAATTTGTTGGCTATTATAATTTCAAAATAGAAGTCTGTAATTTGAAACGGGAATTCCGAAAGGTTGGAATCGTGTTAAACGTTTTTGGGTTACTGAAGTGTTTGCTATGGCAGAATGTTAGATAATGATTTTTTCACCTCGGACACAGTGAGTTTATCTTTAACTGAAATTAATTGCACCACATGTTTGAATGAGGCAACAAAATCCCTGTATCATTGGTTGAAACCAAATTTAAAAATACTATCCCCATAATATTGTACAATTGTATTGAAATGAACCGTATTCAATTGTCTTGTCATTGATTATGTAGAGGATAGACAGGTCGGTAGCTCTAAATCGATTCTAATGGGTAAACATTACCAATAGGTAAGAACTTAAAGCTAGCCACAGCTAACAAAGTAATTACATGTGTCTGTTTATATCTGACAGCATGCCTAAACTTTCAGAAGAAGTTGACATTGACTTCTTCTCGGAATAGGCAAAAAGCTTCAAACCAGTGTATGCTACCGATTGAGGTCTGGTGCGTGGTGTTGATTCGTGGTATGACCACGCAACTTTACATTAGGTAGGAAATGTCACTGCCTTGAACATAATCCTGAACATGTTTCTAACTCATTAATGATGCATCAATCTTAAACTAGAGAAATTATAACCTTGACGGTGATCACATGTCTGATTTGATAAAAGTAGACATTTCACGATTTTTTTGCTCTGCTTACACCTCAGGTGGACCTTCAATTTGAAAGAAAATTTAAACTTTCTAGACAGCGTGTCATTGTATTTCCAATACCTCAAATCTCATAAAAAATGTGGCGTAATCTCCTTCACATGCAATTAAGTTTTCTGCCAACATTAAGAGACGCGATAAACTTCTGCAGGGGGAGAATTTAGCAATACCCCTAGTCACTTCATGCTATGGAATCCTGACTCGTGCATCGGCAATGATGACCCTTCTGGCTCTTTCTATCCTGGGTTGACACAGACCTGAACGTCTTGTAACGTCACGACGTACCTCATTAATGCCTAACTCTGTCTACGAAACCTTTTGGTAGATATCGTCTGACCTGGCGTCGATGTCAATTCGATGTTGAAAACAAAAAGAAAAATCAAGAGATATTAAAACCATTTCCCAAAATATTATCTCTATCTTATTATGGAAACTCGAGCCCATTGAACACACCTGCGTACACTGGCTAAGTATCACACCAATATGACTTCCATTCCCATAAACTGTTAGAAATGAGAACAAGCGGGTAATAACACCCACCAAACGTTCTGCATTTCTCACGATTTGGAGATGCAAGGAGATAAAATAGTAAGATCTATCAGCTCTGGCAACAATTGTCTCCTAATAACGTCTAAATCCCAAAGTATTTAGTAGGTTAAATTGTCAAAAGCCGCAAACAAAGCTCCTGTCTGTTTTTCAGCCGACAGGTATTCCTATACAGTTTGAAACCTTACTTTTATGCATAACTTGATAGAAAACAATCAGATTTTTTTGTCGACCAATCAGATAACCTCTGTTGGTTTCGCGAGTGGTCTTTCTTAGTTAGAGGTTATTAAATGAAGTGCATGACAGGTACACGCATGCGTTCACGTAAAATGTAGTTGAACAATTATGTCTCGTCATAGATTAACTCACAGACTACGGAAATTCTTTATTACAATCTTTGTCTTTTTCGGTGGATTTCGCGACGAGTATGACAATTCAACGAGAAAACCGTTGAAACTTAATTTGTGTTTTATGTTGATTAATCTGATCGACTGCAAAAAACCTTGTTACCTATCTCGTTCTTTTTCTGTGGATTTCATGACATTACATGACACGCCAATACCGTCGTTAAAAAAAGCCACAAGGAAGCGCAGATTAAGAAAGCGAAGAAAGGTGAGAAAACTCACAAAAATGCGATTTCAGGCCTATTTTAACACGCGGGACAAAGCGGGCTATCCCGAGTATCTTGCCTGCACTGGCAGCCAATCGCAGTACGGGATTTGATTTATCTTACCCGCTCGCGGCGCAATCCATATAATAAATGCAAATAATGTTCCTGTGCTTAATAATTAATTAGAGAAAACTGATCTTGCGAAATGTTTAATTTGTCATTGCTGAAAATTCAACATTTCGGATCACACAGTTTATTGTGAGCGGAGTTATTTTCCGGTTTTAATAAACAAGAACAAGTATGTTACAGACAACATAAAAACTTTTTCACAGAAGTAGATTCTCTAAAGTGCAAAATGAATAATCGTCCTCCAGGCTTTTAGTAATTATGAAAAGTCGTAAATAGAAATACAAGTTGTTGCAGGTGTAATGTGTGTACGCGCGTTTGCCTTTGCATTATATTGGTATGACTTCATCTTCCAACTTGTCAAATAAGTTCGAAAGAAAAGGATTGTATTCTCGAGCCAGGGATTAAAACCCAATAGCCTTGGGCTGCAGCTCCAAACAGAGGCAAGAATCTGGCTTTTAAGTAGCATTTATGTGTTTCGTTATAGCGGAATTTACTTAAAGTCTCCGCAAACCAGTGACCTCGGGCCTTATCGCTGAAGGTCTGTAGATGCCGTAATCGAACGGTTTTAGTTATAAATCAA
>Ga0126337_10000389_pt1 | contig 21592 bp, 20 predicted proteins | sample DipCmetagenome_FD_92527 | JGI IMG/M metagenome (GOLD analysis project Ga0126337, IMG submission 92527) | Coral microbial communities from La Bocana,Puerto Morelos, Mexico - Diploria C A metagenome | ecosystem: Host-associated > Invertebrates > Cnidaria > Coral | place: La Bocana,Puerto Morelos...
CACCCTGTCCCTGCCCTTTCCTACCCTCCCTTTCCCACCCCTCACATGCCGCGGTCAAGAAGCTTCTTGAGGCGGCTCAATTCATTGAACTGCATGTGGGGGTGGGGGCTGGCATGCCCCCGCCCCAGCATCACGTGGTCCAGCGCAAAAAGTATGGGTGATAACCTAGCCAATCCTAAAATGAAAAGACAGCACTGCAGCTCTCCATGCTATGATGCTATGATGGTCAAAAACATCATAGCAGGTTGGGAAGCAAAAGTATGGCTGATAACTTTGAGAAAGCAGCAGCTTTGAGAATATAAACGTTTACAAGTCAAAGCAGAAGCTTTGGTGACATATCTTTTGGTCCAATCACAATCAGTACTGCTGATAACCTGGAGTAAGTAGCAGCTTTGAGAACGCAAGCTTTGGTGATACATCTGGTCCAAATGTTTCATGATTCCATGACCGGTATTAACAACAAACAGCTGTATGTGTCACAGGCTATTCCAGGGAGAAACACTCTTCACACCAAGTGCTTGTCCATTTGATGTCATTGCTTTCTCAGTATGAACCCTAAAATTGTTGGACCGATCTTTTTTTCCTTATCTTTTTTGATATGATGGGTGGTGTATTTGATGTTTGGCTTGATGGCTTGGGGCTTTTGGTTGGCTTCGTAGTTCAATGGTAGGAGTTGGTGTATGGAATTCGTTCTAATGTTTGTGGACATGGCTCCCACAAGACCCTTTCTGATTTTTATGGAAGCAAAAAAACTTGGTGTTTCACTACATAAGAATTTGATAAAACATTAGGGGCATGGAACTCCAACAACTCTAGGGTAATGAACAGACTTGCCCGCGGAGCTTTCCAACATTCCAGCTCAAAGGGTGGAAGGGGAGATGCCAAAACGCAAAGCACCTGACGTGAACCAATGGTGCGATAATGACCTTTTGAACCGGGTCATAGGGAAGGGGCCGCCCTCGTCACAAGTGGGAGTGCGCCTTTCAGAAGTTAGCAGGATGATGCGGTTCCTGGGTTCCTTTGACCAAGTGGAGTACAGTTTTACATGAACCTCCCCAAGATTGGTTTTACAATTGGCCTGAGTTATGAATAGTGTTGAACTTCCCCAAGATTGGTTCTACAATTGGCCTGAGTTATGAAGATTGTTGATGTTTTGCAATGTTTTGGATCTTCCATGCCTCCAACATCTTCTAGGCGAGTTGTGGCCAGCTTCTGCGGATATCCCGATGTGCCGGTACGTTTTCCACACTATGAAAGCCCCAGAGGTTAAGGCAATGCATCTCTGGGATCACATGCCCCAGTCAGACTTATGGGAACGCCTTCCACATACCAATTGCGTCGAGACAACCCTTTTGAAGCAGCTGTACGAACTGAATGTCTGTGTTTCTTGCGGCTTAATTTCAGTTAAGTGTTTGATTTGGGTTCATTGGGTTCTCTTTGATTTGTTCTGCTTCCGAAGTTGGGAAATGCTCAACCTCATGAACAGTTTTTTGCATTGTAAAATATTGCTGATTTTGTTTCACCCCAACCATGGCCTAGTTTGATGCCTACTCCCAGAGACCTCTTCCAGAGAATCTTCGCCGCAAGATCGAGAAGGAGGTTTACAGGGATGAACCATGGGGAGTAATTCTGGTCTACAAGAACTCAGAGGGTGATCGTATGGTTACTGCTTTTTCTTTGTCCGAGCTGACATTCCAGAGCGAGGAAGACAAGTTGTATGCGGAGAAACTTGATGGAGAGTGATAATGTTTTGGTTTCTGAATGTTTCTGAAGTGGTTTGCCATTTTTCTTTTTAGTTGGGGGTCAGAAACAAAAAAAGGAACTTCCGTTGGGCTGACATGCTTCCCAATAGCAAAGAACGAAACAACATGTTCTATTGCTTGGACCCAAGCTGGTGATTCTCTGGTTTTGTGATTGCAGTCTGGTTCTGGTGCCGTGACAGCACACTATTTCCTTTTTTTTGTTTTTTTTGGAATAATTTTGTTTTTCTGGTTAGTTATGGGACTTGGAAACCACCCGCGTGAAGTCCTAGTAACAGTCAATAACCCAAACTTACATTTGGTGTGGGATGTGTATCTTTAAGTTTGGTTAGGAATGGTCAGGGGAAGGACAGTGTCATCAATCTTTCTTATACCCTTCCAGGACGTGGAAGTGAAATTGCGATGGGTGCTTTAGCAATGTTCTACCCCGGAACCGTTGCAAGAAAGAGCTGCAGCTAGACAGTTTGTTTCCCTGAGGGTTCGTGAATTAGGTATTTATATATAATATACATATATCTACAAACAAGATATAGATGGTTTAAATAAAGAAGGGTAGAACTTACAGAATGGAACATTGGAAGCTCTTAAAACTTTAGAACCGTTGGCAGTAGATGTTTTGTTTTGTTTTTTCAACAAGTGAATCAGACCAATTATCCTTTGTGGTGTTTTTTGGCATTGTTTCAGCATGTGCCGTGATTTGAGTATGACCACCTGCCATCCAATTAAGAGGTGCTCAAATTCAAGGGCGGCCCTCAAAGGTTTGCCATGCCGAAAGGGTCACGGAAATTGAAGCCTCACCGATCTTTACTGGATTCTGGCAGTGAGGAGGCTACGGATGATTTTTTTCTCCAAAATGATGTTGTTTTCTTTTGGTGACCCAAAATCTACTATTCTGACATGGCCCTGTAGGTGGATCAACCAACACTTTTTCAAGACGAGGTCGACGAAGATCACCCATACAATGACCCTGGACTTTGGGCTGTGAATTCTTAAGGTATATAAGTTTTTGTTTTGATATTCTTGGGGCTGGTGGCAACTTTGCGGTGTGTCTGACATAGTTTCTTCAAACAAATCAGGTCGTAAAGGTGTGGTTGGAGACTACGATGACGATGGCATAGATGATCCTGATAGACAGATTTTCTTCAGCATGTCCACACCGTTGCTTGATGCAAATACATTTTTATATTTAGATTTTTTCTGAACATTTTCCTTGTTATTAATTTTTGTTGGACAGTTTTCCTTGACTTGAAAGCATCGAATCAACAATCTGTTGTCTGTTCTGGAACATCTCAAGCAAGGATGCCAAACCCTGATACGTTCAAAGGGCTCTTTGGCTGGGCAAGCCGCATGATCATTCGCTTTGAGACACTTTACCTTTGCATCAGCATATGTTTTGTATGGCTGGATTTTTTTCAACAATATGATAAACAAATTCCAAAGATTCCATACTTTGACAATGGTGTACTTGGTTGACTTCAGGAGGCTTTTGGGGGCAGACGAAGTGCGAAGCAAGCTTGAACGTTGCAAGATGGTACTGGACAGCCTGTTCACTGGCTTGGATTGTCCGCACGCTGCTATGCAACAGCTGAGCACTGCATGCCGTAGAAGGACATTCACATGATATAGCAATAGTTTGTTCCCTTTTGCTTTATGTGGGGTGATCCTGTTTAGTTGCTATTTAAGTAACTATCTTTTATCTTGGACTATGGCAACCCCAAACAATGAAGGTATGGTTTCGAGTTGACATGGGAGAGTGGCCGGGCATGTGACATTGACGCCAAAGCACGAAAGTTTCCTGGTTCAAAATGCCAGTAAAATTTGTGCCTCATTTTTGTTGGAAACATTTATTGTTCTTACTTCTCAGGGAGGTTTCTAATGGGTCACTGGATTGGTGTGTTGAGGTTTCTCAGGGCAAATTTTCCAGACCGATGTCTTTTCAAGAACGTCCTGGACTTTGTGAAGGGTAAAGGAAATTCTTCACGCACCGTACCTGGGATAAAGCATTGTTTTCAAGGCTTTGCCTTTTCCATGTTGTGAGGGTTTTTAATAGAGCAAACTCTTTCCCATTCTATAGTGATGTTTCTTTTGACTAAAGTAGCCAGGCGCCTTTGGCGGATTGTTTGACCCACCAAACAAAGTGCTCCAGAGTGAAGCCTCCACCAGATGGATACTTGAGTGCGGACGTTGATGGGCCCCCATGCGTTCTCTGGTCTATGTTCCTCGCTTTTAGTTGGCATGAGCATTTCAGGATTCAAGTTCTTTGATTTCAATGTGACTTTATTTTCTAGCCATAGTTTCAAAATGACCCATCATCCTCCCCCTTCAGGATGGGCAAGAAAGAAGGGTTGGATAGCTCTAACAAGGCCAAGGTGGCAGTGCATGGGGCTTATGTGTCTGACAAGTTGGACAGAAAGTGCCCGAGTGTGTCAAGTACAATTTTTCTTTATCTTGAACAATTTTTCTAGTGTTGTTGACAATGTTAGTAGACAATGTTGAGTAGAAAAGGGGTGTTTGGCATTCTAAGGCCAGATTGGTTTATTCATGAAAACGTCACTGGATTTCCTCGAGACCTGATCCAACAGCCTTTCGCCAAAGCTGGGTATGAGATGCAAGAGACCAATATTTCACCACAGCGTTTTGGGAAACCTATGAACAGGCAGCACTGTTTTGAATAAATTTTGTTTGCTTTAACAAGTGATGTTCATGATACTATTCACATGAAATTTAAAACAGTATTCAAATTCCCTGTAGGTTGCGTACTTACAGGATATTCTTCAAGAAAGAGAAATTCCAATGGCGTGGGCCAAAACTTCGAACCATGCTGAAGGCCACATTTCCACATCAGGTATTAAAGTTGAATGCAGATGACATGTACTTTCTGACGGATGAGGAGTTGGAGCCAAAGCTTCCTATTTGTTGTCCAATTTTTCAACACAACCACTGTTTTTATTTGTTTGATTCCACTTTTTAGTCTTGGGAATCTCCAGATTTTTTGTGAAAAAGGTATATGTATTATATTTCAACAAAGTCCAATCCACTGAGGACAACGAATGTGGCCAACACTGCATGTTCGACCTCGGCCTGTGCAATTCAGCTACGGAGTTCAAGGCTGCATATGAAAGGCACTATCCTGACGCCCTGGTATGGGACTTTTGCCTTCCATAATGTGGTTTTCCCTTTGAAGTTTTGATTTGTTTTTCTTCTTGGAGTTTTTCATGTAGTTTTAATCTCCTCCCATTATGGTTAGGACTTGGGCCAGAATCCCGATCCGGCAGTGAAAAGGGGCCGGACTAGCACAAATGATGGCTCGCTGCCAACATTCACTACGAATTCCTCGTGCCTGTAGCTTGATCGATGTCCAGCATTATTTTGCAGTTCGTTCATTGAGATGATCCCATGTTTGTGTTGATTGCTGAAGCTACCCATTTGTTAAAAAAACATAGGTCGATAATTAGGTGTTTTATGAAACCAATTCAGGTGGAGCAAGTTTCATGGCCGTCCACTCCAAGGGACAGAATTGTTGGCAGCCATGGGGTTTCCAGTGTTCAAGGAGCATGATGGGGCAAAAGCTTTGAAATCCCCAGACATCTCTATGCTGTCTCATTCTGCGAAGGCCCCCTTTGTTTGATAAGCATTTTTTGGTTCTTGCAACATCGTTACCTGAAAATATCTTGATGCAAAGCTTACTTTTCTGGGGTAATTGAGCACAGGCATTCTTAGCTGGAAACGGTATGGACATCCCATGCGTGGGCTTTATCATTTTTTGCGTGTGCCTGGCATGGTTAGGGTATATACTATAGCTTTGATTCAGTTCAGACTTACCACAAACAACCTAACTAAGCCAGGCTTTGGTTTGCCTGGAGCCCATCGAAACTTCTAAGGCGTGCCATCCTTTCCAACAAAAGTGTTTGTTGATGAATATTGTGTATCCATGTTATCCATTATTTTCGGTTTTGGAGTTGCTTAAGTCCCAAGCAGGTGAGTGAACCAATGGCCAAGAAGTCAAGGCACCGTCTGGTACTCAAACCATACTGAATATTGCAGAACTAATTCCGTGTTGATTTCATGTTGAAAGAATTGGTCACATGGGAAAGCTCTTCGCAGATTATTTTGGATCATGAAGGGATGATCACTTTCAAGGAAATACCCCAACAAATCAACCCTCAAGCCAAATAATGAATTGTTTTTAATCCCGAAGCTGACTATAAAGCCTTATCCTCGAACCAAGTTGTAGTCGAAACTTATGATGATTATAAAGCCCAAATGCCAATCTTGTAACCATGGTAGAATAGCACCTTGACCCCAACCTTCCAAGCTTTTGGGCTTGTAATGGTGATGCCATGCCACCGAAGCTCTTTCAAGATGAGGGAGACGAAGGTGGATTCAGTCTGTTTCAAGATGAAAAAGATGAGGATTGTGAAATGTGCCTCTTTCAGGATGAAGGGGGGGAACCAGAAAGGAAACCAGTGAGAATAAATCCGGGTCCTAAACTTCTACAAGATGAACCCGATGAAGTTTCTCAAGAATCAGATGGTCCCACTCTGTTTGGCCAAGAGCCGGATGAATGTTCTGGGGGATCTGCTTCAGATGATTCAGCCTACATGGGGGATTGCGAGAACACGAAGGGTAGTAGGGACGACTTTGCCATTGTGAATCTCAATTTTGGTACGTTGTCAAAGTTTTTATCTTCCCAGTTGAAGGCAGCAACATCTACTCCCAGTGTTGGATCTCAGCCAAAAAAACGTCGTTACAACAATGAAAATCGATTAAGAGCTGCAGCTGCAAAGAAAGAGGGGAAACAAACAACCTGGACGAACGAGAAACCCCCGAAATAGCCTGGAATCTCACTACTGAATAGTAAATTGTATTGGTTGTGTGTTTTCCTTTCCATAGTATCTTTCGGTTATTGCTGTGTATTTTCCTTTCTTTCTCCCTAGGTGGTTGTTTTGTAAGTTGTACAAATTAGGCCATATGCCATATGTTGGGATGATTTTCTTGGGATGATTTTCCGGGTGTAAACTAAGGAACGGTTGAACAAACTCTTTGGTGGGAAGTGTCGGTGCACAGAAGGGCGCTGCTTTCAACAATTCAACATTGATGAAGTGAAGCATTTCCTAGATGAGTTTGAAGCCAAGGACAAGAGGGACCAAGATTCCATTTTGTACCTAGCACTACAAGATGATAATTCCTTAAACTGCAAGAGCCAGGCGGGCCGAAGGGAATTCCATTTCCTTGGCCGCTACATGAAGCGGGCATGCTTTGAAGCTCTGCTTGGGATTTCTTCCCATCGCACAGATAAATTAGGGGCATTCGACCTTCGCTACGGTTCCCATCCAAGGGCCTCACCTTTGAGGGCATCAATAGACACATTCTGCATGGTTTTGTACAACAGTGTAGCTGAACCTCTTCCAAACAAGTATCTCAGAGTCAACCAAAAGAACAAGATCGATTTTTCTTACTTTGATTTGGGTGATAGGGATTTTCCTCAAGATTCTTGATAGTTCCCTCACACTTTGACATGACTGAGGTTGGTTCGTGTTGGTCCAGCAAGAGACCGACGTGCTCGAGCGAAAGGTCCAGACCAAGAATGGGATGGTTATGTGATGCCATCAGAATTTGAAGATAACGATGAAGACCTGGTGCATTACCTTGAGTCCAATACCTCTTTTTTGGTGAACATGAATGCTACAGGTGCATTCACCGCATCTTGATTTAGCAGGAAGGTTTTTGTTCATTTACACAAGGGTGTTTTTTTGTCATGGTTCCCTTGCACTAATGGAATAAAACCACAAGGATGTGTCCAAGTTGACGAGGAAGTACTTGCCTCCAGGGACCTTGTGGGACACTTACCAATATTACTGTGGATGGTGTACAGCACATGGTGTGACGGGGCAGGCATCGTAACTTTGTGTGAAGTTCATTTGTTTCCTTAAGTACGTTTGTGAGTCACAACATAATATGTACAATAGACTCTCTTTTTATGTTTTGTGGTCAACCGCTCATTTCATGTTTGAAATTACTGTTTTTAATCATGCTAAAGTTGCTGTTCAAGGTATGGGACATTTGTTCGCCATTGGAATCAGAAGTGGACCCTGGTGTTGAAATTTCGAGACCAGAGCAGCTTTTCACAATGTGATGTGTGCCAGGAACTGAAGGAACAGTTTCCAACCATTCTTTCAGTGGTCCTTTTTTCTATTGATTATAATTTCTAGATGCAGTGGTCATTCAACTTAAACCCTACCAAACATCAAAACCTGGCAAAAACCCAGAATGGGCAACCTGCCCCTCAGGTTCCAAAACAAGAGGGAGACCATGGACAAAAGACTTGGAGCCCTTCAGCTCTACCGACAGCATCTTGTGTCGCAATATTCAGACCGCTGCGCGTTCTGGGCTTTAAAGGATATATCAGGAGAAAGTTTCAGTCGTTGCCTCACCATTATCACTGACGGCGCAGACCAAGACCCTTACTTCAACAAACCCAGAAGTTGTTTTGGCGTTTGCTTACCAATTTGATTGTGATTTGGGTCTCACTACCAGTACTATTCCTTTGAGAAAATTTTAATAGTTGTATCGTTTGATCTTCAAAATTATGTGACTAACAGTTGAGGCGAAATACCAAGTGCCAAGGCACCCCAATCTACGGACATGTTACCGGGCATCTAAAATGCAAAGGCCAAAGCTCAAACTTCACGGAGGGTGGGCGTTCGGGCACACCCTCCAATTGGTGATCATCGAAGAAAATCAGTATGCCGGGTCTGCAATGGTACAGGAAATTCTAATGATGACAATTGAAAAAGCTATGGCTCAATGCCGTGATCGTGGGGACCCCTGCCCTGATACCATAGTGATTGTCGGAGACAACACGGTAAAAGAACTCAAAAATACTGTGAACCTATCATACGCGGCATCTCTCGTCCTTCACTCCAAAGTCAGGTTTGCTTCCTTTGTCATTTATTAAGCTTTGTTACTTCCGTTTTTTTCCTGTTGGTTGATGTTTTCATTGAAAACCATGTAGATACAATGTAGAACTTCAAAACCAGAAACGCATTCAGGTATTGTTGCCTGATGATGATGAGGGTGTCACATACACATGACATCATTGGTAACTTACCTGGAAGTAGTGGCTTTTCAATGATTTGTTTTTTGGTTGTAATATGTGGTGATTGTAAGTTACAGGATTGTCAGCTGTGTTCTTTTGATATCTAAGATCAACTTTGGGGATTGTTATCACGCAGATTGAGTAGCAGCAGAGACTTCATTGATGCCGACTCGGTTAAAGTCATCTTAGAAGATGAGATTGCCAAGCCATCCCTGGCCTCTTGGATCGGGGGAACAGTTGACGTGAGGATCATGAGAAAGTATAGGGATTGGAAGCAGCACAATGACAGATTTGCGCCAACAACTTTGGATTCTCAGCAAGTTGTTGATGGTGACCATTAAGTTTTCAGTTTTAATCTGTTTTAATTCTGTTTTAGTTAGGTGTTCTGTTTGGTGAACATTTCTTAATGAGTGCCTGAGTTAGAACAGAAAGGAAGGCGGACTGCTTTTGGATGCAACTGCAAATCACTTCTTTTTCTTCTTGAAACGAAGAGGTGGGCAGTGGGGTGCCAAAGACTAAATTGTTTTTATAATTTAGATTAAGTTTGCAAGTATACATACATTATACAAGTAATTCGATTTTTTTTTATGAATAATATATTTGATTTTGATTATTTATGTACATATATATATATATATATCAATATTTATATGTATTATATACATTATGCTTGTTTTGTTTGATGAAATGAACTCCTGTGTTTTTTGAACATGTTCAAGTTCATTGGTCCCCTTGCAAGATGTTCCTGAAGCCTTTGAGACAAACGAGGGGACCAACCATCGCAGGGCAAAATCTCCACATGATGTCTTTGTCATTGTGAAGGAATATATTTCTTCAACACAAATAGCACAACAGCCTTTGCTTGCCCAAACAGAAGAGAACAAACTGACCTTTCCATTGGTCACCACTCGCAACACGTTCCATCAAAAGTGTCATTTTCCTTTTAAACTTGCACTTGTAGTTCAGACTTACTCACTCACTAGCTAGCAGTAGTTTCGGGTTGATCATGCCAAGGTATGATGCCCAACCGACCTGTGTCTCAACAAGTGCAGAAGGATTGGAAAGGCCTAGCTGATATCTTCGTGAAGTTGCTGGGGGGGAGTGCTGCTTGCCAACAGGCAGCAACTTATCTTCGGGCTTTGGCAAACAATGAGCTACCTAACAGAGGAACCTCCAGATCTTCCATGGCATTCACATGAAGCTGCAGTTGAGATCATGCCCCAACCACAGCAAGAACCACACCCAGTAGTTTTAGCAACCCTGAGCCCAAGTGTGGCCTTAAGGGCAGTATGGAGAAGACCAAGAGCTGGGTGATGTTTTCATATTGTTATTTTCATGTTTGCATTTATCTATCTTAGTTTGGTGGGTTGTGAACTTAGGATATATAGTTTATAATTCTTTGTTTCCATAATATTGATATTGCAAGTTGTTGGGCACATTCATCACCTCTCAGAGCTTCAGAGCTTCGAATCCAGAATGGACAAAAAAATGTACTTGCTTCAAATGGTTTGATATTTTTCCAAACCAAAGAGTTTCGATCCAACAAAGGGGCCAAAGCACAGAACCGTGTTTTGCTGAGGTTGAACAATCTGAGAGACTGGGCCAGACACCCTGAAGATGTATGATTGGTGGACAAAATTGTCAGTCGGGATGGGTGATTCGTCAGTTGGGATACCACCTACGCCGACTTTAATACTTGCTAGCGTCCAAAGTTTCCTTGTAGGTCAGGTCCCTAGCAACGACGACCCATGATCACTTTTAACTACCTACGACGAACTTGGGATTTTTAAAAATCGAGATTTCCTTGTAGGTAGTTAAAAGTGGTCATAACTTTTTGTAGTCCAGGACCCCAACTACACCGACTTTAATACTTGCTAGCGTCCAAAGTTTCCTTGTAGGTGGAATAGACTCGCCACTTTAAAACCATGGATTTTCACAACATTTCCTTGTAGTTTGGCTCCTAACCTACGCCGAATTTTGGGACATTGAACCCCCACCTACGCCGAACTTTGGGACATTGAACCCCCACCTACGCCGAACTTTGGGACATTGAACCCCCACCTACGCCGAACTTTTGGGAGATTGAACCCCCACCTACGCCGAACTTTGGGACATCTACTTCGAATTTTGAGTCATTCATGTTTGAACCAAATTGGGCCCAAAAAGGATTGGTTTTGGGGTAGTGACTTAGCCATGGAATCCCCCCTCCTTCGTGCGGGTGTGGCTGCAGCTCAGCTTGCGCTGGGTGTTAGTCCAAATTCTAAGAAGGAGGCTCCAGACAGTTGCAAATCAGAGGAGAAGAAAAGTAAATCAGAAGTCAAGAAAGAAGAGCCTGCACCCTGATGAACATTGATTGCATTTTCTTTTGTCATCGGGATTTTTTTGTGATTTCAAAACGTTTTGAAAGGTTGAGTTCGATTGTTTAATGATTTTTTCCTTTAATTGAGTTGATGAACTTGGTGAATCTTCCAGGGATCCCATGTGAAAGTTGAAACGGAGAACCCAGCTGCCAAGAAGCGGAAGACAGATTGGGTGAATGGTTTGAAGAAGATGCCGGGGGACACAACTCTTGCCAAGGATACGTTTCTAAAAACACTGCCGTGTTACCTTTTAATCTTTTGGGTTGTTTGTTGGGCCATGAAAGAAATTGTATATTATCAAGATTTTTGGGAGGGGATTTTGCAGTACCTATCTATGTTCGTGGAACCGTCAATGCCTGGAACTGCAACATCGACTGCCCACCCAGTTGACCTTGTGCTTGAAGCATTCAAAACACCGGAGATCACTTCTGCAACCATCTCCAAGCTCAAGAATTTTCTCGAGGAAGCTTTGAAGATGCATGGCAAGAAGCTTGAATGTGCAGGACTTCCAGCCACTTGTTCATTAAATCTTGGTACCTTCACATTTTGCCCAGCTTGTTTTTGTTGATTGAGGTTGTTTTCAAACCTAAAAAGGCAACAAGGCAAGGTTTCCAAACGAAGATGTTTTCCCAACCCCTTCAACTTTGTGACTTTTGATAAGAAGTCGAGGGTTCCAGTTCCAGATGAGGATGTTGGCAAGCTCATGGGAGACAGGTCGCTCCTACAGTTGAGCACGTGTGTTCCTTTGTCTTCTATCAAGGTGGAGAAGCCAGATGACATGCCATGCATTGAGGATTGGTTGACCACAACAATTTCTTTTCTCTTCAATGGGAGCCGCCTTCACAGGGAACCGCTTGATTTGAATGTGGATCAGAGTAGCTTGTCCATGAATGGAGAGACGTGTCCATTCCTCAAGGTCAAGAAAGGATTCACCAGGTTGCACCCTGGATCAAGTTTGGTATGTTGTCATTGTTTGGTTATAAAACTATAAGTTGTTTTATTCATTGTTTGGTTAAGTTGTTTGGTTAAGTACTTTTTGCTGGAACCCTCAACCTTTTCAGGACAGCAGGATTGTTCCTCCTGTTGGTGGCTTCAGATATTGATCCAATTAGCGGTAAGGACTTGGGTTGGGGTTTTGTAAGGTGCGAATGCATTCTTGGTGGTTGCCCCAAACTTCTTCACAACACTTCCTGCGTTTTGTTTTGTTTTTTGTTTTGTGAAAAAACACATAGGACCTTGTGTTGTGCTTGCTGCCTGCCATTGGGGAGTACTTCAGCTTGCCATCTTGAATCACAGCTTGCTCAGACAAGGAGGAAGTAAATTTTGAAGGCATTCAACTGAGTACTCAAGGTGCAGAACGTCAGAGGAAAGATGTAACGGGCTAAGTTTTTATAACTGAAGACAACAAAATGACTATAGCAACGTGTGTTTTAAAAACCTTCAGGTTTCGTTTATTGAATTGGTGCTCCTGGGTTAAGGTACTGAAATTGGCAACACGGTTCGAAAGGCTTCTCAAAGAGAGGATGCAAGATGAATCGTCCAAAGATCAAGATGAAAGTGCTGTGTTGGAGAGTTTGGTGGCTCGGTACAACGACTTCCGTGCCAATGCAGCAATCAAGAAGTGGCAAATCAGCAGTGACCAACACCAGGCCATCTGGTGCATTATCATTGGCTTAGATGAAACATCAAGAAGTCTGTTGAGGAGCCATTTGGACCACAACAAATGGGAAGAGAGTGGTTGATTTGGAAGCAGTTCAGTCAATGATCACATTTTCTATGTACTTCCTTTCTGTTCCAGGTTGAAAAGGGTAGCGTTTCTATGATTTTTTCTTTATGTGGATTTAGAGTGTTTTTAGTCAAAAACAGCGATTGAGGCTACAGTGAAACTATTTTGAGGTTGAAGCGACACTTGCTGAACGAAACATGCAAGGGCCTTTCACCTTTTTGGGAAAAGCTGTTGACAGTACCCTGGTTAAGTTAGTGATTTAGATTGTTCCTTTGGTGCATTGTTTTGGTGTACATCCATCACCCCAAAAAAACAAAGGTCACCCCAGAAGTGCAGCGCTTGGTCTTTCGCAAGTATAATCTGTGGTGGAGCCAGAACGTGAATCGAACGAAGAGAAGTATGAGGCCACGTTTCCGTTGGAATGATGAGCAGTGGGTTGCCAATGTCAATCATTGCTGCTTGTTTGTTTGGGTCCTGAACCAGTGCAAGAATGACACACACATTGAAGACAGTGTGCTGGATGGCATGACTTCCGGCTTTCTTGCAGGGTGCTTTGGCCAGATTAGATGAATTGTTTCATGTGGTTTTGGGATAAGTTGTTGTCTTTTTGTGGGCCAAAAAGTTAGGACCTTTTTTTGGGGGCTTTGCCAGCCAAAACTCAGGGACTACAGCCAGGACTTGGATGCAATCTTGTTAGCGAAGCCGGCCAAGCTCACCCCAGAGATGACAAGCATGTGGCAGGATCATGTAGGACGCCATCTCATCAACCCAAGTGGCAAAGCCCAAACATCGGAAGACACCTCTGCAGCTGTCGATGAAGCAGAGGACAATAGTTTCAAAAAACTCAGACTCCTTGTTTGTTTTGAAAGTTGAAAACGTCCAGTGGTGGTAATTGGCGTGTGTAAGTTTTACACCTTGAAGGAGAACCTTCGAGTTGCTGAATATGGTGTTGTGGTTGCAAACTTGTCCCATGACTATCGTGAAGCAGTGTCTTACAACCTTCGAAGGCATAAGGCTTGGATTGAACAAAAAATGTTTCTTTTCCAATGAAAGCTCTTGTTTTACTAGTGGCAGGTGGACTCCAACAAGCATGTGGCCCAAGTTGCTTGGATTTTTTGTGAAACCCTTCATTTGGACTGGTCCTTCATGTTGACCTTTTGGTTTGTGACCCACTGAGGTTCTTCACATGAGAAACCAAATTGAGATTGGTCTTGGTGTTGCCGATGCATTCATGCAGAAGAGACTTTTGATGTTGTGCGCCGACAAAAACAAGGGCAACAGCTTTTCTGGTCTTTTGCGACGTGTTCTGCAAGACGCATCCAGCCGTTTCGATGCAGCAGACATCAGCAAGGTGCACCATCTGGGATTCATCGATTTGACCAAGTTCGGCAGACTAGCAGCTCCAGAGATCAATGACGTTGCACAATGGACCCATCAACTGTTGTCGCAGAATCCCGACTATAGCCTCTTGGCATTATTTCAACATGTTATGTTTGAGTTGTTTGGTTTGGGTATGGTTTGATGTTTTTGCTGCTTGTATGGATTTATAATTTTATGTTTTTTATGGTCTTGGCTATATTTATATGAACGCCTTCTCAAGGCATGGTGATCATTTGTTGCCCCATTCTTGCTGGAGATGGTGTGATGAATGGTCTTCGAGGTGAACACAGGCAACTCTTGACGCCCGAACAAAACTTGTGTTTAACAAGACTGTTTCTTCCATCCAAAAAGAATATTGATGAGTTTTGTTTTCAAGGCGCATCGAAGACAAGTTGAACAGCAAGCAGATGGCAGCGAAAATGGCGCAGATCATGTTCGACACAAGCAGTTTGCAGGGAAATCGGATGCTTTTCCACATCATATCGCTTTTGTTTTTGTGTGGGATTGATTGGGGTACTTGGATTTTTTCCATGGAAAGGGGGTAGGGTGTGCAAAGCAGATCAAGGACGTTCCCAAAGCTCCTACCAGCATGGCTTGTTGTCTTGGACACTACGCTGGGAAGTCGGCAGGACACTTTGTACAAGGCACCTCGGAACGCTGAACGTAAATTGCCAGATGACAACGTTTGGGCAAAGTCAGACTATTGGAATCTTTTGGCGAACACACCTTCAGTTCCATTGCCAGTGAGTTGCCTGCTTCACATTGATTGTCATCTTTTGCTTTTTGTTTTGTTTTGTTTTGCCAAAGAGATGTTTTAAGGTTTGCAGCCTTTTTGATAAGCTTAGGCGAGTATGTAACTCCTGAGAGTGGAACCTTCTTCACACATGAGCAAGGCCGATCTCTGACAGATTCACATCTTTATCTTATAACATTTTTGTTTTTTTTGCAGCTGCTTAGTGCCAATGATACCCATGAACTTGAACATCTTAAATCACCATACCAGTAAGAAGAAAATGACATGAAGTTTGATAAGGACAAGCAGGAGGGAGCACAGTGGTTTGCAGCACCGCAAACGCTGAAAAACATCTTGGAAGCAGCTTTGGCAAGAGTGTCGTCATTGAAAGGTCAGGTGCTTGTTGTGCAACATCTCACGATGTATGATGGAGTTTTTGAGAAGGCTCGGAGTTTCACGTGTTTATCTTCATATTTTGATATTTTAGTGGTTTGTTTTGAACCCCCTAAAGTATTGATGCTCAAGAAACCCCCTTTTTCATCCTTTATCACCCTTCAAGGTTCTTCTGGACCTGATGAATGAGCTGCAGGGAGATTGCCACATCGCAGGGTTCTCTGAGACCATGAATCCCATTGTGTTCCAGTTTGCAGCAACAAGTGTCAAAGACAAATTGTTGGAGGACCCCCAAGAACTGTTACAGTGTTAAAGTACTTTTTAAAAATATTACCCTTTCTTCTTGTCTTATTGGTTGCCCGCATGAAATTTGTGTTGCAGGAATGGAAGCAGGGAAGAGGGCAAATAGGTCTCATGCAGCCAAAGTTTCAGGAAAAAGCAGATATGAGTGATCAGACCCAACCACGGGCACCACAAATGAAGCTATGCCAAATGAATGAAAACGGTCATTTATCGATCCCAAAGGATGTCCGGGAGAAATGGTTGAATGATCCTGTCAGGAGATCCTTGATTTGTTGAATGTCAACATGTTTATGTTGTTTCTTTTTCTTGCTTGGGTTCTTCATTGATGTTAATGATATGGTGGGTTATCTGATGTTTGGTTTTTTCATCTAAGATCCTGATTGGCGAGTCCGTCTGAAGAACTTTGACTCGATCTTTGCACCTTCAAATGAAGCAAGCAGACCTGAGCCACGGCAAGCAGATGCAGAAAGGGACTTGGCCCAGGAAGTCCCGGAACCTGTTGTGGGTCCTGGGGTGGCATGTGAGACCCCGCCAAAGCTTTCAGAAGAGGAGTTCAAGTCCAAGCATCCCAGTGTTGATGCCACACTTACTTTGAACATGGGTGTCAACATCACATGCTATGTGGTGGCTGGGAAGATCTTCATCTCAAGTCCCTCGAAGGTTCTCCTTCCCGGTGTGCAGTCAGAGACGGCCAAACCGATTTTCATGTACGCTGGTGGAAGTTGGATTTCAGAATCAGCAAAGGTCACTTTGGTTTAAACAGAAGTTTTCCGTTTTCCACATCAAATGTTTTTTTGGAATTCAGTATATCCAGGGTCTCTTCCTCTGATTTATTTGTCAACAGTCAAGGCCCAAGATTTTCTCAGCAAAGCTGCGAATGAGGCAAAAGCAATTGAGTTTCGTCTTGAGTCTGCGGATGCATGGGTCTCTTACTTCAATCTTTAAAAGAAGAGGTCCTGCTTTGAATTTATTGGAAGTTTGTGAAGCTTTCTTGTTTTGATGCTTTAAGTTCAACAGGTTTGATATTACTGTAGTTCCTTGTGAAGCTTTTTTGTTTTGATGTTTTAAGTTCATGGGCTTGATATTAAGTTTAGTTCCTTTCATTGGGCCCACGGACATCTTAGGTGGTGCTTGAAGAACAAACAAGCAACGGGCCATGTGACTCGACCCCCATGACCCTTTTCCAGTTGGTGCATATGTTGGAGAGAAAGGGTATCCTTGACCTGACCTTGACGGGTCACACAGTTGACAGGCCAGCTTCAGTCAAGAGAGGAGAGGAACGTGATCGTTTAGAAGTTGCTCATCAGAGTTACTCCCTGTTCAAGCCCAATGCTGTGACTGCCAAAACAGCCAAGTCTACCAATGTGGCGGGCTTAGCAGGCTACAAGATGCTCAAGGCAAGCAACTACTTGGAGTTGGTGTGGCGAATCTTGGTGCAACCTAGCAACTATGGTTGTTTACTTCTTTTCCTCCGGTTGAATTGTAAACCTACATTTGGGACACTTTTAGATAACATATTAACATGATGTTTCAAAATTGAATATGTGTATACACATACAGTTACGTATGTATCTATTCAAAACATATCTTGAAAAATATATTGACATGTTTGGATGCGTTTTCCCACAATTATGTTTTTGGGATTAGATTCACACCAGGTATGAGGCATTTTACCCGTGAGAAAGTCCTCGGCCCTGCCAAACCACTATGGTATGTGCGGGGGGCAGGCTTCACCATGGAAAGCAATGTGGTATATCAAATCGCTTAGTTTTTGGATTCTTTGTTTTCTTCTTGGTTCATTTTGTTTTCTTCTTGGTTCATCCCACCTTTTGGAAAACCAAAGATAGTAGCTAGTTCAACTACATAGGGTTGCTGAATAAAACATAGTTGCTATGAAGTGCGATGGTGAAGCGTTCTTGAAGGCTGGTGCGCTGAGGTAGATCACCAGATTTTTGAGTGTGTGCAAAGGCAAGTTTACAGCCTTTTATGGGATGCAATGGTTAAAAAATGGTTGGCTCAAAGCATGTTTCGTAAATACAAACAGTTGGCGTCGGAGTCATTGTTTATTGGCCGTGATCCTGAGATTGTGGCTATGTCTGGTTCAAGTAGATCTTTTTGTTCCTTTTGGGTTTTTAGGCGACCAATATCTAGTTTTGTTTCCTGATATGGATTCCTTGCCGGCAGAGATCGTCTCCGTGGATGATGATGATCAAACAACTATGAACTCCCAGTTGCTTCTCAAGCACATTGGGTGCACCTCTCAGAAACCAACTTCTGGTGATGATGCTGGAAAAGTGGTTGTGAAGCCTTCAACTGGTCCTTCAACTGGACGTGAGCAGGTTCAAATTACGTCTGCCATGGTTTCCTTCAAGTTGAGTGCTGATCTGGAAAAGTTCAGTACACGTTCTTCCCAGGACAGGTACTTTTGGTTGCCATCATTTTTCCCAGCCTAAGTTGAACATGAAAAAAACAAGTTGCCCAATGTTTTGAAACATACTTATTAACATGGAGTTGAACATTGGCCTTGCAGGAGTTTATGGCACAGCCAGTGGAAACAGTTGCACGACCTTTGCTGAAAGATTTCAATGAGGTGGATGAAGTTGTGCCTGCCAAACAGGACTACCCCATCATGCAAGATGCTTATGAGCCACCGCAGCCCTTCTTCATGCATTCAGACTTTCTTGCACTTGAGGGGAAGGAGTCCAAGAGTCCACTTGTTGATCATGCTTCAGGTGACGAATCTGATGCTTGGTGTTGATAAATTCAGTCCCTTCAGTTTTCATCATTTTTCAGTAGGTCTAGTTACTAGTTGAATTTTGTTTTATCTTTGGTTTTCCAAAAGTCATAGTAATAGTTGAGGAGAAAGCAGAAGAACCAACGTTGGCTCCTTCACAGCTTCGTCCGATGGTTATTTGGCATTGGTGTTGCATCTTTTATGTTTTGTGATTTTCTTTTTTGTTTTTTCACTTCTGAAAAAAGACATGAAAAAAACAAGGCTGCCAAAGCGGCTCCCAAACGTGTTCGTCGCTTCAATTCTGCATTGCCAGAAATTCCAGCTTCCCAAGTGGAGGTTGTTGAGGATGTTGGTGATTCTAATGTGGAGAATGCTGAGGAACTGGAGGCTGGATTTTCCAAGTTTTTTTTGGGGGGGGTGCATCATGTTTTTTTCCAAACAGTACATGTTGGGTTTGTGGAGTTTGATGAGGTTGCTGAACCTGCTTTCCAGACTAGTTGGGTTGCGGATGATGATGAGTTTGCGGAGCCTCCATCCAAGACTCGACGGATCACCAAAGACATGTCGGAAGAAGACATTGCCAAGGTAAAGCAAGATCGATTGGATCGCAAACGGGCAAACTCCAGGGCATGGCATGCAAAGTTTGAGTCCAAGGGTGCTACTTGTCAACCATCATTTTGTTTCAAAGGAATTGTAACTAAAAAATCACCTTTCCCATTGAAACTTGAAACTCTTGGTTTTGAGGTTTTGAAGTCCTCTGGTTCCAAAGACGGGGACAACGAAACAAATCCTGAAGATGGCGAAGCAGATGTCGCAAATGTTGGAGCAGATGCTGAGGGCAGTTCACCGAAGACCTTGAATGATGCTCGCTGGGCTTTTGAAACTTGGCAGAATTTGGTAACAAGTTTGGAACTTTCAACTTGATCCGATTGCTTTTAATTCCATTTTTTTGTTTTACACACTTAGGGGTAAAGAACCAAGGTGAGAAAGTACATGGCTGCCAATCCAGGTTCGAAGTTGACAGATGTACACAAGTTGTGGATGGAGTCTGCGGAAAGGGCCAGCTTTCAAGGTGGTCGCCAGGGGATCCAGCTGTGATTCCATTTTGATCATGTTGCCGTAGAGCTTTGCTTCTGGTTGTGATGCCAACTGGAAGTCAGTGGGAACCCGCAATGCAGGGGACATGCGTTGGTGTTTGTGAAAAACAAAGCGGAATAAACTGGGTACATTTGGAGAATGACATCAAGTGAATCAAGTGGATGTTCAAATCAAAGTCGATTTATGTTCCAGATTGTTTTCAAACAGTCAGACGTTTTGTTGATTGAGCCTGCTCTTTCCAGCATTGGAGGTTTTGATCATGCTGAAATATGTTCAGCATTTTGGTCCAAAATAGTTTACCTTGTACCGCTTTTACCATTCTTTTCTTTGTGATGCCGGGGCGAGACCAAACAATCCAACGTCAACTTGAAATTTTGAGTTGCGAATTTGCGTGCATCTCTTGCTACATGAGCTATGTTGCACCTTTTCTTGACAGGCGCAGTGTGCAAATTGAAAAATTATGTTTGTTTGAGTTTGAATAAGGCGAAAAATATAGATGATATTGACATGAAATATGGGGGCCCTGAAGGGAAAGCAAACTACAACTTCGATTGGTTTGCAACGATTGCGGGTGTGATGGCAAGACTCTTCAACAGATGCAGTTGATGGGAATAGATTTGGATTGCAGCAATTGTGCCAGAAGTAGCAAGTAGATTGCAGGCAAAGACTTTGATGACCTATGAACCAATGGCCATCACCACCGGGGAAAAAGAAGGATTTCAGCAGCAATCTTGATTGATTTGATTGGGTGGAAATGACCAAGAAGACACCTTTTACTTGACAAAAAAAACCATAGAAAAACAATCCACAAAATGGATTTTTTTCCAAAGGGGAATGTTCTATTTGCATATGGTAAATTCAGTTCGGTATTATTGGGAATTGGTGGATTTCAGTTTGCTGGTGGTGGCAAAAATGTTTGTATGATGTTGTATGGTTGGTGTTTTCTTTGGTGCATGGTTGGTTTGCCCGTGTTTCCACTGGAGGTTATTTTTCAACAAGTAGTTTGGCTAAATGTGTTTTGTTTTCATTTTGCTAGGGCAAGACTGGACCCCACCATGTGTGACAAATGGTTTGGAAAACATGAAATGAAAAGCGGGCATGTGGACAGTGTAAAAGCGGACATGTGGACATACAAAATGTGTATAAATATGAGGAACATTTAGTTCATAAATGTGGCTATCGTAAAGATATAAGTAGAAATATATATATATATACATATACATATATACATCTCTTAATGTGTACACATACAAACAAGATGAAGATAAGAATGTTGTTTGAGAATTGGTTCCGCTGTATACATGGGGGAGGTTAGAGTATCAGCTCATTTTTTGTGTTTGGATTGGACCATAAGATGTGTCACCAAAGCTTCTGCTTTGACTTGTAAACGTTTATATTCTCAAAGCTGCTGCTTTCTCAAAGTTATCAGCCATACTTTTGCTTCCCAACCTGCTGTGATGTTTTTGACTGCAGTGCTGTCTTTTCATTTTAGGATTGGCTAGGTTATCACCCATACTTTTTGCGCTGGACCACGTGATGCTGGGGTGGGGGCATGCCAGCCCCCACCCCCACATGCAGTTCAATGAATTGAGCCGCCTCAAGAAGCTTCTTGACCGCGGCATGTGAGGGGTGGGAAAGGGAGGGTAGGAAAGGGCAGGGACAGGGTGGGAAGTGAAATAAAAATGGCCAATGTCATCAGCCATACTTTTTGCTTCCCAACCTGCTATGATGTTTTTGACCATCATAGCATCATAGCATGGAGAGCTGCAGTGCTGTCTTTTCAGTCTCATGATATCAAGACAGTGACAGCTAGTCTTCTTGAATTGACAGCTAGATACCATGAATTTTACTTACACCTTGGGATCCAAAAGGTAAGGACACTACAGACACTGGTTTTGTACTCCCGCCTTCCATGGCTGCCTCTGGTCGCATTAGACCACCACCTGGACTTGAGTCTGAGGTCACTGAGGAACAAACTGAGGAAATGAAAACTGAGGAAAAGATGG
>Ga0126337_10000390_pt1 | contig 21545 bp, 8 predicted proteins | sample DipCmetagenome_FD_92527 | JGI IMG/M metagenome (GOLD analysis project Ga0126337, IMG submission 92527) | Coral microbial communities from La Bocana,Puerto Morelos, Mexico - Diploria C A metagenome | ecosystem: Host-associated > Invertebrates > Cnidaria > Coral | place: La Bocana,Puerto Morelos...
ATATTGCTTATTTGCGGCCCTTGTAGCATCATTTGCACCCTCGCTACGCTCGGGCGCAAATGATGCTACTCGGGCCGCAAATAAGCAATATGCCCTTCAAAAGTCATGTTATTGTCCTATTCGTTAATTTTCGTCTGAAGATGGAAAAAAGTAACTGAAAAAGGGAAAACGTGCCCATGGGTCCGCGTGCAGGTGTACCATACTAGTGTATATTACTGAATTCCCTCTACCCAGAGGAGTCAGAGGTTAGAGTTTATGTCGGATAGCCGGGTAACTTGAAAAAATAACACAAAGTTTGCTTGTTGAGCAGGATTACCTTGCAAACAAAAGAGGATCGAAAATTGTTGCGGAAAGAGCCTGTATTCTGTGCTAGAAAGTTCATCCCGTTTTTTGCTCGATTGCATTCCACATTTAGCGGCGCATTGATCGGCAGCGAATAGTAAAATGGTTGGGACACTTAGCAGAAGCATGTTAACATGTTATCGCTTTCGTGAAAATAAGCATGCATTTGTATTTAGAAAGCATTAAATAACACCTTCTGTGGTCAGAAAATCCGAAATAATTTGATTACAATGACTTAATGTTTTAGTTATTACTCATTGGTGCGGGTCAGCTCCTTCCTCCAACCTGACCTCAAGAAAACCACGCACGCGTTTGTTCAAAATCAGACCTGTGCCTTCTCTTCTGCCTCAAGTCGAAATTTCTCACTGACTGACGGCCTGTTACTTGCTCAATACTGACGCTAACGACTGATCGAGTTAAGCTCTCCATAGAATTCTTTCCCATTGCGTTCTCACGATTCATTCTCTGTTTATTATCCTACTAGACGATTATCTCGCTTGTTAGGGACTTGTAAAAAAGAATAACGAAAAAAAATTAACTGATGAAGCTTCCCAGTCAGTATAATTTCGTCACCTCACTTTAAAACTATGACTGCGATATACCAGCACCCCTTAGATATATTAACTTATTTCAACTGGCTTCTTTAGTCGTTATGCCGCGCACCTAGAAACTAATCGTGTCATGACGCGCGCGATGTATACTCTCCAATAATTTGGCCAAAGGAAGGCCGCCAAAAAAAAATTATTTACAGGTTTGAATAGAAAAGCATTCTTACCTCTGTTAGAAGAAAGCAGGTCTAAATCTTATCGAGAGCAGGAGATTATCAGTCAGTTGTGAGCTTTCAGTGTCGATGCGCACTTGTGATTATGTTTTGGTCCAAGGATTGTTTTGTTGTATACAGTCTGCCTAGAATGAACTAGAGTGCGTAATACCGCTTATCCAATGTCTCAACAAGCACACAAATCAGTACAAAGAGAAGCGCGCCAGATCTGACGCGACGCAACAAGGGTAACCAGACCAGCGAAAGGGTAGTTCGCAAATTCATGGAGGTCTTTATATAGTTGTCACTAAAATCTGTAACATAATTCTCAGATCTTCATAATACGATTGTGACAACCAAACAGTGTATTGTTACTTCAGTGTTTTTGCTAGCCTGTTCAAACTCAGAACAGCTGCCATAAGTGTTTGAATCGCTTATAGACCCTTCCAATACCATTTATAAGCTTTGCTTTCCCGACCTCTGTTGTTAGCTTGTTTGTTTACTTATTTATCTGTATGTTGTTTGCTTGGCAGTGTGTGATGGACAATATTCATTCATAAATGACAAGCTCCTGTGCCTTACACTTCAATAGCTGTTGTCTTTGTAAATTTCTTTAGCTTGAGCTTATGTTATCACTACAGTCATCTTCTGGATTTTCGCTTAGCGCTGCCTACAAATTTAGAACGGATTAACTCGTCTTAATACGTCAAGTGCCCAGGCATGCGCGAGAAGATTACATCAGTCTGGCACGAAGCCACCACTTCATGACGTGAGCGAGGTTATGAGCATTTCAGCTTTAATCCAAGATACCAAGCCGGAAGGAATTCTCGTTTAAGAGCCAATTGCAAGTTACAAAGGCTACAATACACAATACTGTGACTTGCAGGACACTGAGGCTCGAAAGACACGATTTGAAACAGCAAAGTTACAAAACGTAAATAGCGGCGAAAGGATACTTTAGAGAGGTGAAGTGACCTATTGCTAAGTGTGTTTAGCATCAGACTGCGTGGTCAAGGCTCACGTCCTGGCCGGGTTCAGCTGTTTTGCATTTCTGGGAATTTCACTACAATACAATAGTATACAAATAGGTACTGACCTTATAGTGCTAACCAACTAAAATGATATCAGTTACTTATATCATATACGGCTTCTGTTCTTACGCCATTGCGTGACAAACATAGCTACGTAGTTTAGGAGGTTTAATTGGAGGTTTTCAAATAAGCTAAGGTTTTCTCAAGTCAGATTACGGCAGAATAGTTTTAAGTCTTCAATGAGGGTAGAAGCCATCGACTTCCAGATGTCGGAGCTGAACTGCGCGAAACTAGTGGTGAGCAAGGCTGTCAACTTGGGTCTTAGACTGCTGTCATATCGTGAACGCAAAAGGACGCTATGGTCGAGTAGGGAATGAGGCAAGACACGCCCAAATCTCGTCCTATTCTTCTTTAGGCTAAAGCGTTTCGCCTCATAACCCCTGAATTTCGACAGAAAAACAGACTGCAAGCAGTCTACTTGGTTTTGGAGGTGATGCATGACTTACTGGAACGGGCTAATACTTCAAAACGATAAATGTCACTGAATAATGATTAGTGAAATGCTGAATAGGACTTCCAGGTATTTTGAGTTGCCTCAGCAAGCGAGCGTAATTCCGTGTGTGATCACGCTGCAGCACTGATGGCGAGGACTGGAAAGTCGTCTTGCGAGTTGCTGCAAGAAAATTGGGAAGACAGATTCTCTGATTCTTAAAAGAACATTTCCTTCCATAGTTTTTACTCCCTCCATTTTTGCTTTGGTAGCTGAACCAATACTGTAATACTGCACTTACCATCAACAAGGGTTATATGTATAGAAAATTTGTAACTCCCTGTACCATTGGACATTTCCACTTCCCGTTTCTACTGACAGATGTCAAAAATAATCTAGCCTAGGAAGGGAGCTCCTTCTATCGCGACAGCTCGCCCACAACAGATTTTGAACCTGAGACGACAAGTTAAAGGAACAACACACGCATGTTAGAAAATTAGGAGAGGTCGAACAATGAATAGTTATGTGCATCGTTGCATCGTTGTGTAAGGCAGCGAATTCTTATCATAAACCGAGGAACCTTTTCGAAATAATCTAGATACCGGTGGCATACACTGTCTGTATGTAAGCTAAAGATAACTGACACGTGATCTATTTATAGATCTGTTTTTGCCTCTGTTGAACCGTGTCTCTCTAAGCCACTTGTCGCGTGATCGTGCACGTTAGATCACCGCGTAAGCGCAAGATTCCCAGGGTTCGAAACTTACCCGATATCATTCCAGCCCTTCCTAACTGGGCCGGTTATGTAAAATTTGCCGGAGTTGTCTACCCAGCATGCACTACTCTGTTACACGACAAACAACCCGATCGACTTCAAATGCACAGGTCACTGTGTATGGCTTCATGCTCCACTTGGTTGTTTGACGCTGGTTTTAAGATTCGATGCTCTTAAAAGTTGGAGAATTTCGAGACAGCCCGGCTGTCTCGATCTTGAAAAAGGTTTGTAAGTGGAGAACTGCATGCTGCTAGCCCACAATAGGTTATGTCAATAAAACATTTGAAACCATGCCGGAGTATCTCCATGTGGCGCTTACGCGTAGCAACATTTTCCAGCTGAGAGACAAATTGAACTTAATTTTTCTCTCTTTTTAGACTTCTCTCTTTTTAGTTGTATAAGTTGCATTAAGCATTGCATAAATCACTCTTTATTCTCAATGTTTCTTCGGTGTTAGCGAATAGTTAAATATAGAATAGTTAAAACGTCATGACCTCTCATAACGCTAACGTTATGTGCGATTATTAGAAAATTAACACTCGCAATTTTTTTTTGTTTGTTTTGTTTTGTTTTGTTTTTTTTTGCGTTGCACTGCACTCTTCGGTCTGTCCTCTCCACCTACTGTAGACTTCCCCACAAATTGAGCTGTGAAAGCCGAGTTCACAGCGAGCAAAAATGTTTGTAGTGCTCAAAATCGAAGGCACCCTCTCAGATCAGCGGCTACTCCAACCCAACCCTTGCGCGGTGAGCCATTTTCCAAGCAGCTAGTTTCCAGGTTATGGCGCGGATTTTGAAAAGGTCTCGTGACCATTACATTACGATTCCTCGAATTTTGTATTAGAATCCGTTAACTTTTCTAATGGAGGAGGGCACACCTTTACTCGATAAACGTATACGTACTTCCAGGTCTCGTTAGAAGTCAGGATGTTATTTTCCTTGTCGATATACACTGGCGATCTTGTCTTCAGCGGGATTTTGTGTTGTGTACCTGTTGAGAGTGAACTTGAGTGTTGCGTTAGTTGCAATGGTAAACTCGACTTATGCCAATGAGAAAGCTTCTGCACATGATCCAGAATGCCAAAGAAATACAAAACAATCCACAGAAAAGGTAAGGATACTGGTTGAGGCCTCGACCTTACTTTTGTTACCAGTGGGCTTGTGCTAATAAATGGTAGTTCTGACTAGCCAAAGAGCTCCTACTACTAGCCACAATTTGAGATTTAAATCACAACTCTTCTGATCGATCGCAATGTTTTTTAAGCATCGTAAAATTTCTTCAATTGCAGCTCAATCGCATCTTTTGTTCAGTTTCTAGCATCGTTAAATTTCTATTTGCCACAAATTTCAAGATGGTGCATTGAAGTTGTTCATGGAGCAGGTGGATCGGGGGAGTATGGACTAGGGGTTAACGAAATGTACTAACTCCCATCACGTTAGCCTGCGTAGCTGGCGCGATTGGATAAGGAGCGAGCGGCATTTGGCGGCGGAGCTACTTTTTTTTCCTCGCAACCCTAGGAAATTCGCGATCAGCGTAGCGGCTCGCGTTCAGGGTGTTATATATGGTAGCTAGCCTCGTTACTAGGGGCTAGCCTCTCTCTAGTGTGTCCGATGTTTGTATACAGGGGGAAAGGACTTTCAAAATAAAACAGTTATATTTGGTCCTGTTGAAACACAGGGCTTCGCCGCCAAAACAAAACCACTCGCGCGCGAAATCCGGCTAGCCATGCAGGCTACCACCTCATTCGTGACGAATTTTTAAAATCCAGGGCCGGGTTGCTTAAAGCCCGATTGAGGTAATCTGGGATTAGCGAGAATTTTGATTTCAGTTTAGTGACTTTTCGTTGAGGTTTTGAGGTTTGTCCTTCAGTTTTGAGCATGAGTAATCTAAAACTACGAGCTTAAAAACATTTTTATACAAGAAAAATTATTATTTCGTTTAACTTTTTATCCTGGGTTACAGTTAACCGCCTTTCGAACAATCCGGCCCAAGCGTTTCAACCTACTCTAGACGAAGAGCCTGAAACCTAGTCCGTAAAAAATGCCTGGTTACTAAGCATACGAAATAAGCTAAAAATGCGCGGAAAAACTGGGTGAATGAAAAAATACTTGTCAGCAAATACTAAAAGCATGTGTCAAAGTTGGCTTTGAAGTACTTTCCTTTGTCTGTTGTTCGGTACATTCGAAAGGCTTGAAAATGGCTCCTTTACCCGTTTCATTTTGTTATTACCATCATGATAACAGAGTTATTATCGAGAAGACTAATACCTTTTACCAATTTGTGGAAATCAGGCTGGCAATACGGGATTAGCTGATTTTATTTTCCATTAACTGTGAATTTAAGAAATTATTCTTCATGATCCGTGACCTGAAGGCTCTTCTTGACCTGTGAAGAACTTGAATTATTTAATATTTGTGATTTTACCACTTTATTCTACGTGATTTGAGGTGCAAATCCTCCGGAAGTGTAGGATCCGGATGTCTAAAGTCGTCTATCAAGAGTAATATAGGTACTATTCCATTTGCAATATGGAGCGTTTACGTATCCTTTCACTGTTCAAGTGCTTTCTTCATACACTCTTTTTAGTGTAGGATCAGAGCAGATTATTAAAGCAAGTACCTTACTTTCTAATTATTTTCGAGAAAATGAAATTTTGGCAATTAAGCTATTTGTGAACCTTGCCAGAGACCACCCTGTATGGCCCTCACCTGAATCATGGCTGGCTCAACTTCCAGTTTGGTCCAGCAGTCTTCGCACTGACTAAAAGGATCATGGACTCTGGGAGCAACATTGGTTCGTGGGTTGTTATAATGGAATTTGCCTGCCCAAGTTTTGATTATGAGCCGATTTAGACAGGACAACTTTGTCATAGCCTTTCAATCTAAGTCAATGTTTACAACTTGTATGCAATGTTTGTGTCTACCGTGACATGGCGGCCTAGAAAATCTCCTAAAATTTAAAGTGCATATGACAAAAAAAATATTGCTGCGTATTTGAAATGGCTCTGTCCTTAAGGGGTTAAAAATAAGGATATTTGATTTTTGACTGAAAGAGACTGGAGCCAAGAGAGTTTCCATGGCAACAACACTGTGGGTGTCAGTTGGTTTTCTTTGTGATGTACAGTTCTGGTACCAAGGTTGAAGAACACTGCTTCAATATTTCCAGAGATATTTTTTATTCAGTATCTTACCATTTTAGTTGTACTCCTTATGGCGTCATCACTTCCTTAATTTGCTTAATACAGAATCGTCAGTATCTCTAAAACAAAAAAAAGATACTCCAGAAAGAAAAACGCCATTCTTCATTATTTTGAAAAGCCTTTCAAATACACAGCAAATATTTTTCATGTCATATGCACTATCATTCTTGTTCCTTTATGGTTTATTCAGCTATATCTCTTTGTTGTGTGTCAATTTCTGGTTTTCTTCAATTTAATGGTAGCTTTAATTTGTACACACCTAAAATAAATCCGAAGGTTGTGACTGAGATCCTTAAAGATTATCCGACCTTGTGAGAAATATTAAGGATATTACTTATCCGTGACTGGGAGGTAACGTATTTTAGCCAAGAGGGGTTTGAACTAAAGGGTTACAAGCTTCTATTTGGCCGAATCAATCATAGAACTTTTAAAGAATGGTTTCAGCAGAATTCTAATTCTCATCCGCGGACAAAAAAAACTAATAACAACGTTGTACTGATAGAACGCGTTGGGAATGAAATCGTTTTTACAGAAAAAATAAATGTAACAACAACAAACAGACGTCACAAGAGTGTAATCCGTTAACAAATTTAGACTCTATTTTCAAAACCTCACGGGAGCATTTGTTAATTGACATCATACGTGGACTTACGGCTAAAAGAATAAAAAGACAAATGTTTAAAACAGTGTTGCATAGTTGATATTGTCCAGCAAGAGTTAGTTTGTAATCTGTCTCGCCGCCATCTTGAGTTTGAGAAAGTCTTCTAATAGTCTTCTTCATAGAAGTATTTTATCAAGTACATGAACTCCTTTGCCCAAAAAAGCCATCGATCAACGATGATGAATTAATTCACCGGTGTTTCCTTATGTGGGACAGCTCCTGATGTGTACATGAGGAGCGTCCTAGAAGAAAGTGGGATGAAAATTAAAAAGATCCCTGCTGATGACGTACTTTGTGTTAAATGTCGGAACTCTATTGTCGTCTTGTCGCTATAACGTTAATATTGCCTTTTTACTCAATGCTGCAGCTGTTCTTAATACCGTCAACTACAGATAATAAGCCGTGGTTTTAATGAACCTCAACGCAACCTTTTCCGCGTGATTTCCTTATTAGTCTCAGGTACAAATGTGATGTGGAGATAGAGGTTCTTCATTGCGGCAGCTGAAAGCAGACAAAGTCAGTTAAATATTAGAGTTTATAAAGCTCAGGATTTAGGGCTTCAAAGCAGATTTCCATGTGTTTTGAGTCAAATATGGCGCGATAACTAAAATGATGAAGAGACAAGACATTTCTTGCAGAAATGTCTTGCGTGAACTCTTTCTCAAAAGCAGTTATGAAACTGCTGAACCTTAACCTTAAGTAATATACGCCCCTCTTCTGTGGGGTTTATATTTCAATCAGTGTTTGTAAAAGGGGTTAACAAGTTGATGAGTTCGAAACTCGAGATCTGTAAGTGATACAGGAGCTGATAACAAACAAACTCTCTCTATTTGCACTTAAACGTCTTTTCTGTATCAATCACTATACAAATGTGTGGCCGACTTTGAAAAAGTATATGCATGCACAGAGCTTATTAATTTGTCTGGATTATACTCATGAAGAGAATAACAGGAGGGGACATTATCTAGACTAGATGGTTTTCGTGAAAGAAGATATTTCTTTGAAGAAAAAACGTGAATAGATCATGGCACAACCAATCTACAGGAAATTCAGTGTCTGATTGGCTTAATTCAAGATGGCGGTGTTAACAAGAGACACAGTGTTTCATTGGCTATCCAAACACCTCGAATTTATTCAAAAATGAACCACTGCACGTCGTATTTTCAACTCTCTACTCGGTGTTTGGATATCCCAATGAAACACAGTCTCTTGTGTTTGTTATCATGAAGCGTGAACATGAAGCGGGTCCTGGAAAAGAGCTGGATAGAAAATATTATAACGACTGGATTTGTGTGAAATGTTAGAAGTTTGTTGAACGTATGTCGCTATAACGTTATTATTGCCTATTTATTCAACACTGCTCTAAACACTTCAAAGTCCATTTAATAAGCCGTGGTCAGTTATTAGACCTTAAAGAGGTTTTATCGAAAGCTTATCGGCTAATCCTTTATGCGTGATTTCCTCATTGCTACAAGTCACGATTTACGTTGGAAGGTCCTTGACCCTGCACATCTTTTTTTATTAATGCTCATAGACTATGTATGAACTACTTAATCGCCATGCTTCTATTGGTTTGTTGTATGTGCACACATAACCATCTTTTGTATTTTGCCAGGTTTGTTGCAGGGTCAACCCCCAAATTAGCCAACAAAAACATACAGCAAGAAACTTTGCCAGGTTCATAATTATTCCCTCTTCAAACAATGATTACACCAAGGAGCCGACCCAAACCTGCCTAAACCACTCGCGTGTCAGGCTACGTCATGCATTAGGCTAAACAAATACGAACAAAATTGTAACTTGACTCCACAAAGTGAGCTTAATCCACAACAGTTAATTAGCGAGAATACTGGAAACTAGCGTGCGAGTAGCTAGATCCAGTCCTCACTTTCGGTCTGCTTTCCTAAGTCTTGGCAAAATGTTGTCCCTGGGGATGACTCTCTACCCAGACTTTGAAACCTTTGAAACCTTTGACAAAAGAACTGGAACCAAACAAAGGAGAAACTGGTCCCAGTTTCCACTCTTTTTGATTCGGACTGTCTGAACATGGTTTTGCATCCTTATCCGATTTTCATATTTAATTTTTCTATTCAGTCAGCCAGGGGCCAGTGGCAGAAAGTATTTTACATATTTGCCGGTCTGTACGTAGTTGGTTGGATTTACTTATCTACTTCTCTGAAGTGGAAAACAACAGTCGTGAAATACGCTTTATGAAGACTTGCTAGTGCCAGTTGATATTCCGAGAGAACCAAGAATACCGGTAATGGCAGAGATTCTTTCGATCAGCAATCAAGACACAGATTTATCACACTCAGGAGCCAAATACTAAGCAGCAAAAAATTACAGTGAAACGATCCAAACATTTGGCTGCCGTGTTTGCAGTTTGTTAAACGAAGTTATTGTGTGTTTCTTCGTGACTCAATCGGTAAAGTCTAAAAAAACGTAACGCCAAAATCTTGAGTTCAAATAATACAAACACGAGAAACATTTTACCACATTTTCAAATGTCTCGAATTTCATCAGAGTTAAATACTCTGGTTAGAGTCGTGTTTTCAACTTTTTTTTTGGATACTTAGAAATACTTGGGAACATTTTTGTTTTTCATTATCTTTTCTTGAACCCCATAACGCTAGGACATGTGGGTTACAAAGTAAAGGCAATATCTTGACGAAGCCACAGCAGTTAACTACACATGTTGCCATTTTCTTCCAAAACAAATTCTGGTTCGGACTCGTACCCAGTCGCTATTTACGTGATTTGGAGCAGCTGTCTCCTTTTACTCCCACAATTCCAGGCGAACATTACAAAGTCTACGGCAAAGACAACGAAAGCCATTTCTTACAATATTTGTTCCTGTGATTACGACATTGTGTCTACTAGGCTTTAAGATTTTAGTACTTTTCTGTACGTTTTTATGAGCGTTGATCATAAGACACAAACAACAGTGATAAACTTGCACATCTTTTGATTAAGACTTGACGTTTACTCTGTCGGCTCTATATACGTCTTGAAATTTGAACAGTTTTTTGTATATAACAGTGGCGAGGGGTCTGGAACCGGCTAGATTAAGCAAATACTTAACAGTAAGCTATAAAAAGAAAAACAAGAGCAATGTCTGTTGAGGAAAATACGAAACGTCAAGTCATAATAAAAAAAAATGTGCAAGTCTAATATGTTTATCACTACAGTTTGTTTCTTTGATTCGGAAATGACCGCGAGATTGGTTGGTCCAATTCCTCCGTCTCTGTGGTTCAACGCTACGTGGCACTATGAGAGAGGGCTGTAGCTGAACTATTGAAACTTCTCTATTTTGAGCTAATTTCAGATCGAACTGTCTTTTAGCGTTAAATTTTTCAAGATGTTTCTGGAGGACGATTAAACACATAACTACTTTAATTAAATTTAGACTCTGTGGGAGCGATATCCTTAGCTGAACGCGGTTAAAGTAAAGTTAAGCTACTCCACTGAGTTTTCATCATATGAATTTTCACTTCAGCTTCTAGAACAAGGAAGTAAATGAACATGTCCTGTTTTTGGTATGTTCTCTACTTCCTAGTCGAAATCAAATCAAGAAATTAGAAATGAAAAATAGCAACGTCATGGCATTATAGAACGAAAATAAGAGCCACAACGAGGCTATAGCTCGTTTGAGTCTAAGAAATGAACGTCTTAAATGTGTATTTCCTGTCAAGGCAGGACAGATATTACAAGGTATAAAGCTAGTAGGTAACGACAATGTGAAGGATAAATTTCAATAAACTCAGTGAAAACAAGAGAGAATCTATCGCGCTTCCTGCGTGAATACAAACAGCTAAAAACAGCGCTTTCCGTTAGGATTCACAAAAAAAAAATTAACAAGATTCTAAGCCCGTTTGAAACTATAGACTGGGCGATACTAAAATTTCGTTTCAGCGACACTTTAACGATATGTGCAGGATCCTATTTGGTTGTCTGTGATTACGAGAAACTTACAACCCACAATTTTTTTTAAGTTCAACTGCACCCTTCGGTATGTCAATTCCACCTACATTAGTTTTTCCTACAAACTGAGCCGCTATGAAAGCCGAACTCACAGCGAGGAAGCTCAAAGCGAAGACACCCGTCTCTCAGATAAGCGGCTACTCCACCCCAGCCCCATTTAGGGCAGCTAGTTTCCAGGTTATGCCGCGGATTTTGAAATCCAGACTTGGCATTACATAAAGTTCCCTGAACTTTGTATTACATTCCGTTTAGCAATGGAGGAGGGCTCACCTTTAATCGATAAACGTACGTCCAAGTCTCGTCAGGAGTCAGGATGTTATTTGCCTTGTCGATATACACTGGCAATCTTGTCTTCAGCGGGCTTTTGTGTTGTGTACCTGTTGAGAGTGAACTTGAGTGTTGCGTTAGTCGCAATGGTAAATTCGACTTATGCCAATGCGAAAGCTTTTGCACATGATCCAGAATGCCAAAGAAATACATCAAAACAATCCACAGAAAAGGTAAGGATACTGGTTCTTGTCTTTCGTGAAAAAGAATTTATTAACTAGCCTTCAGCCCCCTTTTTGTTAAAAATTTAACAACATTACCACGAATTCACAGCATTTTCGTGAAGTATACAAGTTTACCTTCTTTATATACGGTGACAGTCACGAGATGAACTATTTCTTAAGAAAACTGATACGGCGGTTTTTAGTATTAAACTGGCATTCCCCTATTCCGTGACAACCTGATGCTATTTGTGCGGCTTTGTGAGAACAGGAGTCTGGGTACGAGCCTGCATGCCTGGATGCGGCAATCGTACCTGATCTGCAGATAATTATAAGGCCCAGTCCTTCCTGTATGAATAGGGAGGAGACTAACCCTATGCTCTGGACAAAGTCGAGGAAACAGAACCAACAAATCCTGCCTCCATTCAAGCATTTGATTGTACCCTTGTTGTGTTGTTGTGATATATTTCTGATCATGCACAAAGCAACCGGTAGTTTCCTTTACAGCCATTATTGGGGCTGTAATGCAATGCTTCTCCCCACTGGAAGTGTTGCATTAGAGCACAGCCACTATGATTATTGAGGGTTGTACAGGGGTATTTTATTTTTCGTTAAACATGAATTTAAGAAATTATTCTTTGTGATCCCTAATTAACCTGAAGGTTCTGCATGACCTGTGAATAACTGTATTATTTACCAATATTTGTGATTTTACCACTCTACTCTTTGAGATGCAAGTCCTCCAGAAGTGTACGATCAATGGTTAGAGTCGTGTATCGAGATTGATTTAGGGATATGATTTGCAATACTTAGCTTTACACGATTTTGCTTTCTTCAGACTGTTTTTGTAGCATTAAAGATCAGAGCAGATTAATAAAAAAAGTACCTCACTTTCTTATTTTTGATTCGGGAAAATGAAATTTTAATATCCTTGATTAGCTTGATTAGACCACCCTGTATGACCCTCATTAATGCTGGATCAACCTACAGTTTGGCCCAGCAGTCTTCGTACTGACGCAAAGGAACATGGACTGACTGGGAGGGAGATTGGTTTGTGAGATGTTATATAGCCTGCAGTGCAGGAATTTATTTGTGTTTTCAAGAATGTAGTGCTATTGAGTAGATTCACCACCATGTTGGTTTACAAAAAGTGGAAAACATGTAGTACACACCATAAGAGTCATTGAACAAAGTGGTGTAACGTCAGCTTTAGTAGAACGACTTTATAACATACACTTATATATGGTTACATATAAGGTGCTTCTGTCAGTAATTAAAACTGCCTGTTTAATTGCAGGAAGGAGAGTTTAATTGGGATAGAGAAACACAAGGTATTATTTATGCAGTATGTTTTTCATTACTGACTAATATCTTTAGAGGCTGTGTAGTTAGTTAGTGAACATATTAAGGAGGCTCAAAAGGGTTTTCAGTCAAGTGGAATTTTCAATATTCTGTCTTACAACTGGATGGTATCTTGTTTTCGTAAATTTGCGCAATGTAAATTTGCTGCGATTGCACAGTGTTTTTTTTTGGAATTTGGAGTGGAGCTGTGGAGAGGATTTTTCTTAGGGTTTTGACGTCTTCCAAAGTGTCGTGAGCATAAACTTGGCAGAAAACAGGGTTTTGTACACATGATCACTCAATGTATTAGTTGCAGGTTTCAGACTGTACTGTTTGTCAGTGACTGTCAGTATGTGTATAAATGTGAGAGACACTGAAGTATTAGTGCAGTGTTTTCTTGCTTCAACCAACTCTTTTTGACAAAACAATTTTTATAAATGATTGAGGCCTTCAAATAACCTTTTTACAGAAGTTTCCTCTTTTTTCTTCTAAAGGCAATGCAATTACATCGGAAATAGAAGAAGAACCCGATATTTTTAAATTGCTCAAGGCAGCCATGATTGTTTACAACTTGCACACACACATTGCACATTTTCTGCATGAGTAATTTGCTTGCATGTATCTTGTGTATCACGGCCAAAAAAAACCCTCTCGAGCCTCCTTAAATGTGTGCCAAAAGCCAACTGTAATTTGTATATATCTTTCTATCAGTGGATCAAATCTGAAACGATAAATCAAGGTGGTAATCAAAGTACCTGATCTCATGAATCATTAGTGACCTTCTGATAAGTTTCTGAGGCCTACATGTATATCTATTGACCAGCTACAATTCCTCATTGCTATGTCGCCCTTAAAACTAATCTGCATCTCTGTATAAAGACACAATCATAGCAATTAGCTTATAAACAAGATATCCTCTGATGTATTCTGAACTGTTATTTCCCTCTGTAGGCCTGATTCTAGGTTCATTTTTCTATGGTTATATCCTAACACAAGTACCAGGAGGATGGTTGGCAGCACGGGTTGGAGCAAAGTATGTATTTGGTTTTGGAGTTCTTTGTACATCAGTATTCACATTGTTTACACCTGCCGCAGCACAACACAGTGTTGGAATGTTACTGCTGGTCAGAATATTGGAGGGGCTTGGAGAGGTCAGTTTTCCATGAATTTGATCCTTCATACCTTTTGGCTCGAAAAATCTGCCTTTGGGTCATCCAAGACAAGTAGATTTCCCGCCAGGAAATAAACTGGATGGTCACTTTATAAAGAAAATTGTTTTAATTATTTTTCAATGTTGGCATTTTGGATGCCTCTTTTTCAAATCCTGGTTTAGTAGACACCAGGGATTTTCTTTTTTCCATGCATTTTGGAGTAACCTATCTGGGATTAAACCATGTAGATATATTTGCATTTCAGATAATTGTGCAATATCATTGATACCATTCATGTTTTTTTTTCTGTAGGGCGTCACATTCCCTGCCATGCATGCCATGTGGAGTAGCTGGGCTCCACCTTTAGAGAGAAGCAAGCTTTGTACATTGTCATATGCAGGTATCTTATTCACTGCAAGTTTTCATGTCTGTTCATTCACATTTTTTATTCACTAGAGCCTAGTTTTTCAGTGGAGGCATGGTGGTGCCATGGTTGACGTTAAATCCAGTGGTCCGGGTTCGAGCCCTGGCTGAGGACATTGTGTTATGTTGTGTTCTTGAGTAAGACACACAGTGCCTCTCCCAATTTAAGTATTAAATGGGTGCCGATGGATTCAGTGTAATGGACTAGCATCGTTACAGGGAAGAGTAGAAATACTCCTAGTTGCTATAACATGTTATAGAAATGGGAATAAATTAAAATGATGGGCTGTTTGGCTTCTATGCACAATACTTACCTATAACCTTTTAGCTGGACCCAAACTCTTTCAAAGGCAAGTACGTGTAATATGAAATATGAATATCTTTTGCTGGCTTCTTGAAAGGACTTCAACTTGGTACAATTCTTGGCTTGCCAATAACTGGTGTACTGTGTGCCTCTGAATTCTGGGGAGGATGGCCATCGGTATTTTACATTTTTGGTAAGTCTATTAACAAAGCTTTTTTTCCTTGCAACTATGACTAAGTTTATTTCAAACTGTTTACTGGAATTTTTAAAATTATTAAATTGACAGGTGCTGTGGGTGTTGCATGGTTTGTAATCTGGATGATGTTTACTTATGATAAACCAGCAAATCACCCAAGAATATCTATCAAGGAGAAAGAGTACATTTTGTCAAGTATAGGATCTGCACAGTACGAAACAACAAGAGTATGACAACTTCTTACAGTTCTTTTCAGTTTCCGGTTAAAAATGTAGTTGATAAACTAGTATCTATATTTTTTACTTACAGTTGAACCTCTCTATACAGACACCTCAAATACAGACAGTTTCCAATGCACTGATATAGTTAAGAACAAAACCAGATAGCAGGGTGGAGAATTTCAACCAAGAAACTCCATATTTCATGTAACATATCAAACACGAGTGACAGTGTTTCATCGGGATATCCAAACACCGAGAAGATAGTTGAAAATACGACGCGAAGCAGAGTATTTTTGATGAAATTCGAGGTGTTTGGATAGCCGATGAAACACGGTCTCGAGTATTTGATATATCTTCTCAGTCGAAACAAAAATTAAGGAGTAAACAAAGAGGTAAAATCGTTAAAATCTATGTTAATTAAGACCGGGTATCCAAACCTCCTTCACGGTTGTGATTTCCTTTGTTTTAACCTAAATGAATTATTAATGAGTTTGAGAAATCCACATCCTAAACCACTTTGCCATGATCCCAGATTCTTTATGGGAACCATATTTTGCCCAAGGAATATGCATCAAGGGTCGGTGTGCAGTAAAGTGTTTTTGGATGTGGCTGGATTTTAATCCACATCTAATTTAGTTTAATTATTTAATTTTGAATGTTTCTCATTGGTTTCTGATGTCGTTTTGTGGAATTTTGTTCTGGAAGGCTTGAATACTCTTTCTGATTTAATTGATTTTAGAAATATCCCACACCATGGTTTAACATCTTGACATCACCTGCTGTGTGGGCCATCATCGTAGTTCACTTCTGTGTCAACTGGGGTTTCTACACATTTCTCACTTGCTTACCATCTTATTTTAAAGAAGTTCTCAATTTCTCAATCTCTGAGGTAAGTACATTTAAGGGTTTTGTTACATTTGTTACAAGCACACAGAAAAGCACAAGATGAGGTGCCTTTCATAAATTTTCCTGAAAGGTCCTGAGTGCAACTCCTCAATACACAAGGAACACCTTTCCCTTTCCATTTATCAATTACGAAATGTCTAAGAAATTTCACATGTTTAAACTCATGATGTAGGCCAAACACTTTATCATCCAATAATTTTAAAAAGAACACTATCTAGATCTACTGTAATAATAGTCCTCTTCATGGTTAACTTTTCTCATTTGCATCACAATATATTCTAGCATGTATGTGAGGCAATTTGGGGCTATTTTGTAGTTTTAGCCTAAAATTGCCTCACACACAGGTTGAGTTCCATTGTGACGCAAATGAGAAAACCACTGTGAAAAGGGCTGTTGAAGACATTCCCCCCTCCAGCATTAAATTTTCCAGAACCCGTTTTATGCCTGGGTAGGTAGTGGCAGTGCAAGAGTATAGTGTGATGCCCAAGACTACAGAATGATGCAAATCAACTTGCTTTGACTTAATTATTCCATTATTACATGTAAAATGGTCTTAAATGCAACATATGGCTGCCAATTCCTGTGTGTCATTCAAAGATATGTTGCCTTTTCATTTCAGAATGGTTTTTTGTCTGCCATTCCATTTTTACTAATGTACATTATTGGTGTTGGCGGCGGCCAAGTGGCAGACAAGCTGCGCTACAGTAACATACTAACAACAGGAGAAGTTAGGAAAGTTTTTGCTACAGGGGGTGAGTTCAAATGTCCTTACATTCCATGCATAAAATCACAGAGGGTGGGGGGGGGGGAATGTGGCAACTCCGATATTCATAGGATTGGGTGCTCATTGTACATTTTAGAGGTTAAAAAAGTTGATTTTGGTTCCTGTCAGCGTGTTCAGCCCCATAGAGGGGGGGCTTTTGCTGTACCTTTTAGGGTGTTAGACAAAAAAAATGACAGGAGATAATGTGTTATGGATTAGAATTGGTACCTCATAGCGGTGAGAAATATTTCAAGCCACGCCCACAAAACATGATCTTGGTACCTCTTGACATATCCCCTGCAGGAAGGTGCTCTAATGCAATAGTGTGTCAAAACTTTGTGTTGAAGAGGATCACAAATTTTATCATGGCATTTTTAGTGGAATAAAATATTTTGAGAAATAGACCTGCAGTGGATATCTTGGTCAAATACCCTGTTTAGGCATACATCTTTAATTATTTAATAGTTTACTTTTAATATTTGTGGATATTTTCAATTGGGAGAATTATTTTCCTAAGCCCAATGATGGTTACAAAATAGGAGCAATGAGCAAATTAAGCATTCAGTCTGTGGCTGCACAGACCTATATAGCCCATATAAGGGAGTAACCCCTCATTGGGGGGTTTTATCCAATAGTACAGCATGTGAAAATCTAATATACATATCTCATTTCTTCAGGATTACTTATCCCTGCCTGTCTCATGGTGGCAACAAGCTATGTTGGCTGTGAAGACAGGACAATAGCTGTTGTTTTATTTTCACTGGCTCTCGGGATCTCAGCTCTGAATATGTCTTCGTATGGTGTCAATCATTTGGATATCGCCCCTAGATATGCAGGGGTTCTTAAGGGGATCACCAACAGTGCTGGAACAATCCCAGGGATGCTTGGCCCATATGTAGTGGGATATTTGACTGACAATGAGGTAATGGTTTTGTGTTCAATGTTTTATTTATTTATTTTTTTGATCATCAGTTCCCTGCCAATCAATCCCTTAAATGGGCTACGTTAGAGTTTGCACATTGGAAAGGTTTAGCCTAAATTTTCAAGTTCGTTTGTAATCCGTGTTAAATCTTCTCCATCATTAACCATCCTTGTTCCTTTATGGGTTAATATCTCTTTGTTGTGTTTCAATCTTAGTAAAATATTATTTTCAGGTTTTCTTCAAGTTAAAGGTAACTTTGTTTACGCCCAAAATAAATCCAAAAGTCTGTGTCTGAGCTCCTCAGTTTAAGATTATCCGACCTTTTGAGGAGATTGAGGATAGTAAATGGTTTGAACCCAGGTGTATCGCTCGGTACATGTAGCTCGTATCGTGTGATTCTCCGGATGAGGGTGGTTCTGAAACTGAGAACTGTTGTTGGTGACTGATGTTTCGACAACCTGAGCAAAAGTCATGTTCAGAGTACTAGTCAAGTGCATAGTTTTTGTCAGGCGATGATGTTGTAAGGCTGGTCCTTTGACACTGATTGGTCAGACGCTGGAAATGAATGCTACAACAACAAACAGACGTGAAAATAGTGTAATTCCGGGAACAAATTTAGAATCTTATTTTCAAAACTTCACGCGAGCATTTGTAAATTGATATCATACACAATATTATCATGGTGGACTTACTGCTGAAATAATCAAAAGAAAAATGTATACAAATGTTTAAAGCAATATTACATATGATATTGTCCAGCAAGAGCTAGTGTAATCTTCTGTCTTGCTGCCATCTTGAGTTTGACATGAGGACAAAATAGTTTCTAACAACAGATTCCATGAGATAAATACTGCAAGATTTGAAGTGTTTTTATCAAGTACACGAACGCCTTCATACAAAAAAGCCATCGATCAACGATGCTGAATTAGTTTGCCAGCAGAGTTCACCAGTGTTTTCTTATGTGGGACAACTCCTGATGTGTGCATGGAGCGCGTCCTAGAGGAAAGTGGGATGAAAAAGATTCCTGCTGATAACTTGCTTTGCCGGTTAAATGTCGGAACTCTACTGTAGTCTTGTCGCTGTAACGTTATTATTGCCTTTTTACTCAATGCTGCAGCTGTTCTTAACACCTTCAACTACAGATAATAAGCCGTGGTTTTAATGAACCTCAAAGAGGTTTTTTTTAGGAAAAGCTTATCGGCTTATCTTTCTGCGTGATTTCCGTATTAGTGTGAGGTACATTTATCCTGATACAGGCAGAAATGTGATGGGGACATAGAGGTTGTTCATTACCGTACGGCAGATGAAGCTCGGTTAATTTAGGCCTTCGAAGTTGATTTCTATGTGTTCTGCGTCAAATTTAGCGAAATCAACTGAAATAGTGGAGAGGCTGATTTTCATGGCGAAATGTCTTAAGTGAACTCTTTCTTAAAAGCAGCTATTAATCATGATAAGAAAACAAAGCTGTTAAAAATTCATCTTAATTCATGTACGCGCTGTTCTTTGGAGTTTATATTTGTTAACTAGTTGATGAAATCTGTAAGTGATTCAGTGAATTATACAAAAAAGAAATATGCCAGGTTGATAACTATTCCCTTTGTAAACTATGATTACACCACGGAGCCGCCCCAAACCTTTACTCAACCACTCACGTTTGAGGCTACGTAACATACTAAGCTAAAAAAAACGAACAAAATTGTAATCTAACTCCACAAAGCGAGCGTCATACATACTGTTAAAAAAGTTTAACTACAAAACGTTCACGGTCTTGTCCAATCGTGTTTAAGAGTTCGTGAGAATACTGGAAACTAGCGTACAAGTAGCTAGACCCAGTTCCCATTTTCCTGCTTTCCTCAATCTTAGTCAAACGATCTCCCTTGGATGAGTCTTGTCAGATGTGCAGCAACTTGACAAAAGGACTGGAACCAAACAGAAGAGAAACTAGTCCTAGTTTCCACTCTTTTTGATTCGGACTGTCTGAACATGGTTTTTGCATCCTTAATCCGATTTTCATTTCTAATTTTCGTTTTCAGCCAACCAGGGGCCAGTGGCAGAAAGTATTTTACATATGTGCTGGTCTGTACGTAGTTGGTTGGATTACGTATCTACTTCTCGGAAGTGGAAAACAACAGTCGTGGAATACGCCTTTTGAAGACCTGCTGGTGCCAGTTGATATTCCGAGAGAACCAAGAAGACCGGTAATGGCAGAGATTCTTTCGATCAAAAATCAAGACACAGATTTGTCCCAATCAGGGGCCAAATGCTAAGGACAAAAAAATTACATTGAAACCATCCAAACGTTTGGCTGCCGTGTTTGCAGTTTTTTTGACCGGAGCTATTGTGTGATTCTTCCTGACTTAGTTGGTAGAACATAACAAAGGTAACGCGAAAACTTTGAGTTCAAGTTTTACAAGCACGAGAGACGCCTCAAATTTCATCAGAGTTGAATACTCTGCTTTCGGTTATGTTTTCAACTTTCTTCTCTCAACATTCTGCAAACTTTTCAAGCGGGTTTGGTTTAACTGGCCTCACTGTGAAATTTACTGAACTGGAGATTGGGAGGACAATATCAATTTGTGGCGATATTATTTTTAATATTTATAAAAGGAAATACACAGCAAAATACAGAGTACAGAAATACTATTTAAAAAAATACGATATTAATATGTTTTATATCAATGTACCTTCAACCTTTTTTATTATTTTTAGAGTAATAATTTATACCACAACTAAGTTATATTTTGAGTGGTGAAACGTTTATTGTTAATAAAAAAGTGTTCTATGATACAGCGTTTAAAATATTTATTTCGTTATTAGACTCTTTTAAATGAATTCTCTACAAAAAAGAACAGCATACTGAGGGATCTTGTCCAAGAAAGATTTGTATATTTAAAATTCAATTTGTCATGGCAAAGTCACTAGTCTTGAAATCGTCACAATGTTGAGAATCGTTTACAAGCCTCTTGTAAATTAAAATCCATTAAAAAAAGACCAGAAATACCGGAAAACACCAGTAAGAAAAGCTATTTTAATTTTGAAATGTGCCCGCGGCTTGCAAACTCTTACTTTAAACCTCCCAAGGAAAAAAGATGGTGGCTGTACATTTTACTCCCATAGTACCAAGGGAACCTTACACAGTCCATAAAGTACAACGAAAGCCATTTCTTTCAATATTTGTTCCCGTGCTTACGACATTGTGTCTGCTGGGTTTAAAGATTTTGGTACTTTTCTGTACGTTTTTATGAACGTTGATCAAAAATAACAAACAGCAGTGATAAACTTATTGAACTGCCCATTTTTAAACGAGTGGTAAACGCGAAGCGTTGAAACGAAGTTTGTTTTGGGGACTTCGATATGCAAATGTGCCACTCACTCACTCACTCACTCACTCACTAACTCCGGTGTAGACACTCTTCGTAATTAGTCGGGCCGAACGAGACCGCCTGAGCCTGACGTTTGAATGGCAACCGCGAAACAGGCTTGTCGAGATGAAAGTGTAGTTTTTTTCTGTTTTCAATATGTATCACGCTCTACCTTAGTGTATCGAGCACTGTACTACGGAAAAATCGAAACACTGACTTCCCAATTAACCA
>Ga0126337_10000391_pt1 | contig 21503 bp, 8 predicted proteins | sample DipCmetagenome_FD_92527 | JGI IMG/M metagenome (GOLD analysis project Ga0126337, IMG submission 92527) | Coral microbial communities from La Bocana,Puerto Morelos, Mexico - Diploria C A metagenome | ecosystem: Host-associated > Invertebrates > Cnidaria > Coral | place: La Bocana,Puerto Morelos...
CGAACTAACGAACGAACTAACGAACGAACTAACGAACGAACTTATGAACGAACAAACGAACGAACTAATGAACGAACAAACGTACTAACGAACGAACTAACGAACGAACTAACGAACGTACTCACGAACGAACTTACGAACGAACTAAAGAGCTAACGAACGAACTAACGAACGAACTTACGAACGAACTAACGAGCTAACGAACGACCAAACTACAGAACAAACAAGCAAACAAAGCTGGAATGACAAATTAGTTCAAACAATTCAGGATTTGGTATTTACTACTGTTAGGAGACATTTAAATCAGCTAAAATTAAGATTTTTCTCAGCAGTAGTACACTAATACTATAATAATAAGAATATATTAATATTAATATAATAATATTATTATATTATACAGTGTATACGGACCGAAAATTAGAAAGTAAGAAAGAAATAAAAAATCATATATAAATTTTTTTAAAATTATGTTGTGGTGGATAACAAAACAAGACACTCAAGTCCGAAAATTTAATTAAACATTTTCGATCCGATGCATCTTGTTCAGGTCAGGTGTTTTGCTATAACAGTGAAATTAAATGTGGGATGATTTCTTGACCTGCTGCTGAATCAGTAAATAGTGCAGTATAGTACGTATTGTGATATGCGATTCAACGTATATAATGTTCTAGTTCAAAAGCAGAACTTAAGTTTATTGAATCAACCGTCAACTGGGTGCCTCTTTAGAATAGATTAATATGCGATGGAGTCTAATTATGCCTCTTGAGCCTACTTGAGTTTAAGAGAACGAGAGCTATTGTATTGAGAAGCAGGTCGGATATCGATGATTGATTTGTAAGGAAGGTGAGACTAGATTTTTCTGTGCGAGCTCAAGACAAGAGTGGTGAATGGTCACGAAATGCAAGAATGGGAGTCAAGCGTTTAATTTCCTTTGCGAGCTCGGCAAGACATTTTGACTTCTTCAACTGCGAGACCGAATTAAAAGTGTTTTAAATGCGAGTTCAAAACATTCAGACGTCATTTATAAAGACGCGACTAAACAAATCTGTACTTTAATAGAGACTATCTTAGCCTTGCAAAAAAATCAAGGATACGAGACAGCTTTGAGAAAATCTCGCGACTACAAGACGTACATAACCGCTTATAAAATGAAACTGTGACACCCGCGAAATTCAACGAAACTTTTGCGAGACGCATGATGTTTGAAGGACGATTTACCACAACTGTTGGCATAGCTGTAGTTTGGCTTCTTCTTGAATCAAATAAGACTTGTAAGTCGCATCTCATAGTCATCGACCTCTCGCCTGTGGGAGTAACTATTTTATCATTGAACTTCAGCGATCCGATAGAACTTAAGACATGGTGTGACTTCTTTACCGATGGCAGTTTTGAACGGAACTTTAAACGTCCTCACGAAATCGCATAATACAAAAATCCGAATTATGTCTTTTTTTCTGAGTCAGGTTCGGAATTGAAAATTCGAAAAGCAATAAAATAACTTTCGAAGAAAAATGATACGTTTGCTAACTGATGAAGTAAATTTGCCTTTCAAAGCTTACCTGTGCATGGCGAGCCGCTATACCCTATAGGGCAGCTGTGGGAAAGGGGCAGAAGAGCTGCAATAAAGTAGCAGTAAGCCGAAAACGCTACAAATCTGCACAGCATTGCCGCTTAATTTTGATGTCAGCTCAAATCTGATTCGTGTGGTTAATTTAGGTGGTAAAATGTAATATTTCTCACTTGTTAATTGATGTTGTTGGTTCGACTAAAAATGCACTCATGAATTTACAACAGGTGTGAAATAGAAGGTTGATTTAATAAGTTTACATAAATTCGATAAATGTTTGCTTAAATTTGTATCGATAATTTCAAAACCAGCTGTAACACTGACTGAAAGCTGAACATGTTAATCTTTATTACTATCGTGGATAACGTGAATACTTTTTTTTTTAAAAATCTTCCTTGTGCGTTTTTTATTTGCAACAAAACGCACATGAAAAGACACAGTTCAAGGTTTGAAATTTCAGCTGCAAAAAAATTTGCCTATTTATGAGCAAATATTTTGTAAGCTGTATTAAGAAAAACATCTAAAATAAAGAGAGATGATCTGATTCGTGATTGAACGTTTTTGAACTCGTGTTTCTATATTGTTCATGATAAAAGCCAATGCTTGGATGTCGTCGATGATGTGGCAAATATTTCCTTATCGCTTCTCAAAAATCAGTCAGTAACACTAAGAGATGAACAATTTGCGCACATTTTTTTGTTTCTGTATCGCCTACATCACTTTGGATGTTTCGGTATTTCTGTTAGCATTGAAATTAGTACTAATTTTTACCGACCAGGTTCCCTTTCTTCGCTAAAATCACGATTTATAATTTTCGCTTCAGCCACGTCCTGCCGCCGAAAAAAACATAGTCCTTGAAAGGGTAAAGAAAAACAATGGTGGAAGCAGAGGGGTAAACGCGCGTGGATCCGCGCGAAAGAACACCCACTTAATACACCAAGATTGAATGTTTCGAGCACGATGAAAAACTAATTTTACTACACGCGTGGGAACTCGAAAGCCTGAAACATGGCAAATACACTGTTACTGGCCCCCAAATAGTACGGAAAAGCAAGTGTGACAGCCACCTCAGTAATGCACGAAGATTGAATATATTTTGTCGGTCATCTTGGATCTCAGAAGGTTTTATAATAAGTCAGAAGTGCTCAAAAAATGATTCAAATAAATAAAAAAAAATGTGAATAAAAGTAAAGTAAATTCCATAACCAAACGTCAAATACTGTGGCCAAAATATCCCTAGATAACTTTTAGAAAAAGTCATTTATAAAAAAGATTATTAAATCATTTAAGTGTACTTATTATATTGTGGCCAAATGTTGTAGCTTGCACGCTGTCTTTGAAAGAAATAATTACCAGAACTTTGTTTTCCCTACCATCCCCACCCTCAGGCTAAATAGGGTTGAATACACAACTTTATTATCCCAGGTCAAACCGGAAAATAAGCGTAACATATGCGTATTCCAAAAATTCAAATAATGCGGTTTTACGAGTACGCAACGGCAGCGTGCATCGCGGACTCTATACCATCTGAAGATTGAAAAGGCGAGCTCCAGACCGCTCAGGCCACAATGAATAACGGAAACGAAACGAATATTAGCGTTGACTCGCCGACAAATTCAAGCTCCGATGAAGGCGGAACACAGGCACAAATTCAACAAACTCAAGCCATCTTAGCTGTCGTCTACTATGTTATGGTAGCATTCTCCTTGGTTGGAAACATAGTCGTCATCAAAGCCATTAGGAGGATTGGAAAGACTTTACGGAGGCAAGTGCACTATTTGTTTATTGTGAACCTGTCTGTGGCCGATCTTCTGTTTGCGTTGGAGATGATACCAATGATCTGTGTGCATATGTTATTGAGCAGCGAATGGCATATTAAGGGTCGTTTTGGACTTTTCTTGTGCCAATTTGACGTGTTTCTATCCGCGGTTTTAATTTTGACATCGAATCTGACGATTCTAGCCATCGCCGTAGAGAAGTTTTTAGGGATATTCTTTCCAATGAAGACATTTGTCTCGAAGAAGCGGGCGTATTTTATAATCGCATCCACGTGGCTTGTCAGTGGACTTTATTCTGCTCCCTTGTTTGTCTTTGCCCATCTTAAAGTGGATCGTAGTGGAACAGCAATATGCGCTGTTTGTCTGACCTGCGAAGAGGTCGTGAGGTGGTTTATATTTCAGACAATCCTTCTGGCGATAGGATTTGTCATCACACTTACACTGTATGCAGCCATTGGAGTGCGAATCTGGCAACACAAAACGCCTGGTTTTCAACTCGAAGGAGCTCAACGAGCGGTTCAAGCGAAAAAACACAAAGTTCTAAAAATGTTGTCGATGCTGGTGTTTGTATTTTACATTTCTTTTATACCCTTCTGGATTTCTCAGCTGTCGGTTCACTTCGGCTTCTACAACAAGCTTGGCCCATATTACAGCACAGTGTCGGCTTTTTTAATGCTTTGCAACGGAACTGCGAACCCCGTTATTTACAGCGTGTACAACTTGGATATTCGTGACGAATTCAAATCTTTAATCAAATGCGAGGCCCCCGTGGGACGCAGGCAAAGCTTGCAATCGATATCATTTCGTAAGAAAGCCTTAAAAAGACAAAAATATAAGGATTTAGAGCAGAACGCAACGCCACAACCGTCACCCATGATTGCTTTAAGGAGTAACAACAATTTTATGGCTGCGAGGCGGGTGACAGGTCAACAAAACGCAGCCTTTGTTTTTGAGGACACACGTTTCTAATGTAATTTTTTGTCAACGCTTTTAAAACTGATAGCAAAAAGACACTGACAACTTACACAGTAGGGCACCAGTACCACCATACGAAGAAGTCACGCAAAATGTGAATCACGTGCTTTAATCCCGGCCAAGATCAGTGACGACCTGAACAGTCACGCTAACGAGCGAATTGTGCCGCCGACCATTTCAGGTCAACAAATATGAAATAAGATCATTGATGAATTGAGTTATTGTTAAGTATGATTACAGTTTCATTCCTCTAAGAGACCAAGTATAGCGATGCGATTTAAGTGAGTGCTCTCGTTGAGCCACTGTTTGTAAAAATAAATAAATTTTTGTATGTAATAAAGTACTTTGTGTGCCGGAATGATTGCGTTTAAAAAGGAGCGATTGTTCTCCACACTGTACAAACTGGTTGCCAATATGAGAAGTAAGAACGGCCCCAAGATGCAAAGGATAGGACGATCGTTTCGTGAAAATTTTGTTTAAGGTTTCTGCCCAGCTAAAATCAACAATTATTTGACAGCCCAGTTGAATACTAAGTTGTTTCGCTGTCTGATTACCGCCCACATGTACAATGAAATACTTCATTAACTAACCAGCTATTCTTCTTGGCCTTTTAACGTTCAGGAAACAGCACAATCGCGACAAGCAAGTAAAAATCACTTGAGACAGGCAAATGAATAAATATTTCTGATGGCTGACAGACTCTGACTGCAGCTTTCTGTTCTGTAGAATAGAACGACTCTGGCTTCGAGAACAATCAGTCGACTTTCTTAGTATTGTCTTGTCACCCGGTCTCGATAGTCAGCTGCCTTCTACAGTCCACACAAAAGCTAACAGTAATTGTATCTACCATTATGGATAAATAAAGTGGTTTTTGGATGCCAAAAAAACTGTCGCAACGAGTGCACTGAGGGTTTATGAGATAACTTTGCGCTCACCTGCCTCAGAATAGCACTTTGTATTCAACTTTCAAGCCAGAGCATCGTGGTCCGAAAACCGTTCGGCGTGTACATGAAATCAACACTGTTTAGCAGTTGATCCTATTCACATTAATGGAGATTTCATCTTTCTCAGTTCCCACCCGATCAAAGGGACAAATCGCAGTAGAAGTCACGCTCACGGTCCTCCTCTTCATCTTCGCTGTGTGCGGCAATCTTCTCGTGTGCTTCGCAATCTACAAGAAAAGCAGCCTTCGCACCATTCCTAATGCCCTTTTCCTGAACCTGGCAGTGTCTAACTTATTGCTGACGCTGTCACAGCTTCCCATTCTCATAAATACAATAGTCAGAGGAGAGTGGAGTCTTGGAGAAAGCTTCTGCCACTTTTGCGCTTTCTTTGACGTCGTTTTGTTTGGCACCAATCTTTTCACGCTAACTGCGATCGGGGTCAATCGCTATTTTAAGATAGTCAAGCCAAACTTCTATGGAAACTTCTTCTCTAGAAAGTCTGTAATCTTCATGATTGTTTGCATTTGGTGCCTAGCAATCACCCTGTGCACTGGTCCTTTCTTAGGATGGGGTAAATATCGGTTTATTCCGTTCAAGTCGCTATGTTCTATCTCGGAAAATGGTCAGAATTCATTTCGTATCACCAGCTCAGCTGTTGTTTCTTGTTGCATCTTTATGATAATTCTCTGCCATGCCAAAATCGCTCGAGCCGTTCGTCAGCACAGGAGACGAATCCTGCCAGAAAGGAAGGCGGGCCCCTTACAGCTGGCAAATGAGGGACCTTGCAGAGCTATAAGGGACCCTCAGGAGCTAAGAGGGGAGGATGTGCATATTGCTCGCACAGTTTCAGTGATAGTGGTCCTTTTCTGTTTGTCCTGGGTCCCAAATGTGATTCTCGACATTCTTGTGTCACGTGGCGTGCACGTGACTCGCGAAGTGCGCATGTTTGGAGTTTACATGATGTTTCTTGATCTGGTTATCAATCCAGCTGTCTACGGGATGAGAAACAGGGAAATACGAAACATGGTGAAGCGACTATTTCATCTTGATTGAAAATATCAAGAATCGGATACCTGTCAGATAAAAGGACGACTTAAACCAACCTCAAGTCAAATTTTTATCGTTTTTTTTTTTTTGCTTTGCGCAGACTGTGAATAAGCCGCTTTTTACGTATGAATGCTGAAACAAGCTGAATTTTGAGAAATCATTAGTGTAGAGCTTTCTTCAATCACTGATTATATTAACATGTGTAAATTGGAATTTTATAAAGTAGAATTGCATTTCCTAACACTGATAAACGACGATGAATCAAACTACAAAAGCTGAATGGAAACTACGTAGTACGTTGTCGCTCGCACAAAACTAATATATTTCCGCAGGTCTTGACAAATGTGAATATGCGAAATCAATTAATTTAAAGTTTAAGCTAATACCTTTCATTACTTCCTTTAGACGTTTTTTTCTGAGAAAAAGAACCAATTGGATTGAAACAGTTTATATTGAACACTACAATTAATACACCCACTCTAATAGATTGCTTCAGTGCTCACTATGTTTCTATGTGGGATTCTAATACGGATCTAAACTGCGATCAGTTTTTTAGTATTTCACCTCTCTCCCGTCGCCGCGAAAAATAGGATCGGCCGATCGTAAATATAAGTCGGTTTCCACTGATACCTCGTTAGAACAGAGACAGATTCACTTTTAAAACAGAAGGTCTCCATACTGTTACTAAAGCAGTAAATTCCCGTTTTTTCTTGGAATTATGATGGTCTTGTGTACCAAATAATATTCAATCTGATCCCAGTTTTGTTTCGCTTGCTGGAAAGGAGGCAAATTAAAAACAAAAGATAAATTAACTCGGGGGAGTATTTTTTTAACTGAAGTGTTAGAGGCCTTATTCGTGAATCTTGTTACGAAAAAAGTTAGTGAATATAAACTAAGATAACGTACTCCAAGGAGGTTTATCTGATTGTCCGTTTGATTTCGTTAGAAAAAATATATAGTTACAGACGCACTCATTTTAGTTGTTTTCGTCTTAATATACTTTAAGGTGTCTGTGATTGGTAAATCAAGTGGTGGGATACATTTGCCACCTTGTAAATGTGATATTTAGCTTAAAAATTAAAACAAAAAGATAATGCGACTGCAGAGTGTCAAGGCTATGCTAAAAGTCATCGTGGCTCTCTTTGTTTTCTTTGTATGACTGATTTGCGTCATATATTCCAAGCTTCACAGAAGCGCGGAAAAGACTTTCGATCAACGAGCGACCAGCATGTTCTTGCTTTGGTCGAAGAGGCATGTGAAATGTAAGGTTTTACTGTTATCTGTCTCGTAATGTCATAAAATCTCTTTTTTAAATCGCGGGTAACGCGAAAAAACGCACCTTTGTAAAAATGGTTTCCAAGCAACGTAGTCTGTTATGTACCTCTTGACTCCAGAGTGCGTGAGTGGCCAGTGTAGGCGTAATCTTTAAACTTATTTTTGGAATTTTATTAATTTTTTTCTGAGCTAAGAAGCTCAGAACATCTGGAAGAAGCGAAAAGGGCCAAAGTGTCTCTTGGTCGTTTAATTGTCACAATCTCTTAATTTGACGAGGAATGACAAATGATTCGTGTTAAGTTGTAATAAGATGCCGTATTCTCTTCAACCCCTGTCATTTGCAGATTAGAAGAGTGGCAGTTACTAAAATATTAAAGGCTTACGAAGCAAAGCTAAAACACAAAGAAACAGCAAAGAAAATTGCACTTTCTTTATTTATGTTGGGATCATAATACTTTAAATCGGCTAGGAAAAACTCCTTGTAATGTAAATTGGTAAACTCTGACGTGCAGTGATGAGAACTCTCAAGTTTAATATGGAAAACTTAAGTTAAAGAAATATAAGCTATCGTTTTCCTGAACTACTAAACATGTAAATCAACCCTATTTACCTAAAGAGAAAACAAACCAGGTATTTATAGACAGTATCTGCATCCAGCCTCATTTTGTGGCGAGACAATATGTAAATATTTCGAAGACGAACGAAAGATATTTCTCTGTAAACCCAACCCAAGTGCTTGAATGTGACATGTCCAAATTTGTATGATAAATAAATATTAATGAGTGAAATCTAATCTGGTTTCTCTTTGCATGGTTCCATTTTAACTCTTTTTTTCCCGTCACGAAAAGGTTTTGCAAGGAAGTCAAAAGGCCGTCCCTTATATAAAACTGACAGTTTTGGTCCTTACAATTTACGTCAGCTAAATTGGAATGGCTGTGTCTTTCATTAAGGGGGCGAAAATTCAAAAGAATCTCTTCGAAACGCCAGGCAATTATTACGTTGCATCCTGTCTTGCTGAATAGCCCTAATAAGTTTTTGTGCGTCAAAATATACAAAAGTTGGTATTGTCACTTTTACTGTTTATGACACTCTGGCAGACTGCGAATCGAATTTAACTATATCGGATATTAAATGTGGTTGTGGGACATCTCATAGCATTGCTTCCCTATACTGCCGTTCCTAGCTTCACCTTTATTATTCAACAAAAAAACTTAAATGTTGTTTGCCAATAGGTTTTGAAGCTGGCAGTCACTTTAAATTTTAATATTTATGACGTCTAACTGAGATACGCATCGACTTCCGTATGTGTTTACTACACAGAAAACTGAAAAATTCTATTGGTCGCGACTGTTCCAAACAATAGTTTTCTTAAGCTTCAGCTACCTTAATTGAAAAAGCTAAAGCTGCTGTGAGACAGATGTACTGATGAACTACGAGCAATGACGTGCCGGTCGCCATGAATAACACTGCAAAGCCGTTAAAATCCTGGAGTATCTTTCCTCCGTTGGACGACAGAACAACTGCACAAGTTGTTTTCGAAGTGGGATTTGCGTCTCTGATTCTTGTTATGGCCGCGCTGGGAAATTTCCTAATGATGCTGATCATGTACAAGAGGAGACAATTGCGAACTATACCCAACATATTTGTCCTGAATTTATCAGTGGGAAACTTTCTCTTGGCTATCACAATACTTCCTGTGTTTGTGTGGACTCTTGAAAAGGGACACTGGACATTTAGCGCTGCATTTTGTGCAGTTCAGGGATACCAAAACTATCTTTTGTTCGCCCTTACATTATTCACACTGACAGCGATAAGTGTAAATCGCTATTTGTTGATCTGCTCTCCCAACAAATACCGAAGAATATTTGGCAAGAAGCTTGTGTTGAAAATTATCTGTTGTATTTGGCTTTGCTGCATCGTTAGTTGCAGCCCGCCTTTGTTTGGATGGGGACATTACAGTTTTAATCCGCGCACAGCCTTGTGTCACACAGACAATACGAGTTATTCCTTCAAAATCACTGCCAATACATTTATGATGATTGATATTATCATCGTTGTTTTTTGCAACGTAAAAATTGCGAAGACGGTGAACGCCCATCGGCGAAAAATTGCTGTGAAGCAGGAATCAGTTGCTCAGTGTAACCCTAAATTAGCGGAGAAAATCCATGGCCGCGGAGTTGAAACTGATACAGACAAAAATCTTGGTAATAAAACGTTTAATGTCTTCAATTCACTTGGAAGGTGTCGCACAAAAGAACAGTTAGGACCCAGCGATGATCAGCAAGGCATTAGCGCTGTGAGGGTTGTTTTCGTTTCCGAAAAAGACCGAAATTGTACCCCTAAGGAAGAAAAGCCTACAGACTTGAACGCTGAAAATAAACTTCATTACGATTTACAAGTTGTCTGCTCTAGCAAGATCACAACAGAGCAAACGGTGGAAAGTAAGCAACGATTACAAACGAAAGAGATTCGGGGAGATGATATTCATATAACGCGAACAATCTCGCTTATCGTATTTGTGTTTTGTTTCTGCTGGCTGCCATGTTTCGCTATGGACAGCATGGAAACGGCCGGCGTTTTCCCGCCAAGAAATCTTCGAATGGCGGGAATTTACTTGATTTTTCTGGACAGTGTGGTGGGACCGTTCATATACGGAATACGGAATAGGAAACTGAGAAAAGCGTTTATGGAGGTGTTAAAATGCGGCAGCTAGCCGGTACTGAGTTTTTCAGTGTACGAATCATTAAACGTTTGTAAATGAGCTTTAAATTTAATAGCGATTCAGTTTTTATTTCAGTTATGGACGTCTTCAATGACCTTCAAGAGGGCAAAAATTAGGGTTCATAGCGATATACCTTAAAATGCGTATTGTTTCCCACAGGATAAAAAGCACTTAATAGATATTGAACTAATATCTCTCAAGCGGCTATTCTCGCTTTGTGCTGCTTCCTTTGTGTCGTACCCAGTGCATCAGCTGTTGGTTGGTGCATTAGCTAAGTGAAAACTGAGCTTGTTTGTTTTGACTTGACAAGCTGACACCGGCTGTTTGGCGTCCCCTAAATAAAATATAAGTTTTTAGGCTACGCTTATGAAAGATAATACTTTGTTCATTAACTTGTTTTAGCCGTTCAAGTGATCGTGTTGCCTTTTAATTAAAGGGGCTGGAATTTTTTATAAATAAATGGAACATTGGTTATGAATAAAGTAAAGCGACGATTTTGTCCGTCATTTCTGTGTAAATATCTAAAGAAGAGGGTTTTAACCGAGTATAAGACACAAGCGTTAACTAGCAATTCATGAAAACGTCCGAGATGACTCCCATAAGAAAAGATCGAAAATGCTCGTCCGAAAATATGAATTAAACTCCTAACGGGGACCAACCTTGGCAGGACTCAAGCTTAATTTGATCCTTAAAAGATACCACTTTCAGCAGAGTAGGCTTCTTGATTACCAACCACTGTTCAGAAAGGGAATCGACCCGACCTTTCCGTTTGGGAGGTCACCCCGCCCCAAATCCCCCTCTTCCTTCCCCCCCCCCCTCCCCCCGCGGGATGAAAGCAGTCTGACAATTTCTTCAGCTAGGGACTCTTACCACTTGACTGTATAACATGACACCATAGGGACTAAAATGACGTCAATTGAGAATGTATCAGTACTGGTATTTCAGCGGCTTACTGATGAGAACATGCCCTGTTAAATCGCCCTTGAATCGCTTTCCTTTGCGCGCCATTTTCCAAACGTTCGATAGTCAACGTTTTAATACATTTTTTAGCATGTTCACTCAGTAACGTAGACCAACACGAGCATTTAAAAGTTTTCTTGATGTTACGTAAATCTGGAATTAAATCCCGGAGATGACGAAACTGGGATTTTTTAACTTTCTAACTTTCAATGAATTCAAGTGACGTGACCATGTGACCTTTAAGACCTCGTGCAACAGAGCACGAATAGAGGGTTACGAGGTGATTAACATATTTATTCGGATCAAACTCTGTTAAGGAGCTTGTTGCCAGAAACCGTAATATATGGTAATGATATAACGGAGTGCCCCAGCAACAAATGAGTAAAAAGAAAGTTTGTATATTAATCATCTTTCACATCCTAGCTTCTTGAATGCATTTATTGAACGGTTACCGCGACCTCGTCCCGAGTCCCCGTAGGCTAAGACGGTATCGCCTGGATCTGGGTACAAAAAATATTTGGGGGAAAATGTTACAGAAACGTGTATTTACGATTATTATTCAACAGATTGTAACACTGTCCAAATATGGTCATGATTCTCTCAATATCTGCAATTCTAGGTAACAGATATCCTGCGATATACGTAATTTTGTACGCCAGCTAAACTGTAAATAAAAGAGGTTTTTTCCTGGCCGGATAAAATTGTTAGTTTTGTTATCAATTTGTTGAATAATAAAACAATTATCCTGCTCAATCTTGCGGAATATCGCCTTATTTTAGCCGACTCGGCCTACGGCCTCGTCGGGTAAGTATCAGGCGATATTCCTCGCGATTTCGCAGGATAATTGTTAAATAGCGACCGGATATCGGTGACGCTACCATGCATGGTTATTAATAGGTCAGTCAGAGATACATTGGCTGCTGAAACAAAGGGTTATTTCGCCATGTCATGATCTGAAAATTTGAATAACAAAAACAGTGTTTGTAAACGCATATCTTTCATACAACCAATGGTTGTTGCTTAGACCACAATGACTGGGAGGTTGACGTCTGCCAGGTGAAACCTATATAAATATTTGATATAACAAAGTTATTGCAAATTCCAAATTATATATCAGTAATAACCGAAGGCATCATATTGTTTAATTTATCTTGAACAGATGACTTAAACTGGAAAAAGTGACATTCGTTGTGGATAATGTCGGTGTCGCTCGATAAAACGCCGTCAACGAAACCCGTTTGACCGGTTTTCGTCGACATATAAATTTTGTCAAGATCTCGTTTATTTTAATTTGTGACTGGTTGCCGCGTTTTTATTAAGATTGGCAAAAAACGTAAAACATTTTACAAGCTACCGAAACAAGTTTTGTATCTTAGCTACGTCCAAACGAGACTGATAGATTTCGACGAATGAAATTTAACTTGAAATTTATGCGGGATAAGAAAATGATTTGGATCTCTATGTCTTCCTTTTGTTAATATGTTTTCGACGTCGACAAGACCGCAAAGCGATACGAATCTTAATTAATATTTTGCTTGCTTGACAGATATCCCTGGGCATCTAACATTTAATGATCTCAATGAATTTAAACGAATGTGTCTTTATTCGGCATGGCCTATCATTCAAATAGGGCTGACGATCTTTTTATTCTCAATATCCAATATTATTTGTCATTAAGGGAGTTTCGTTGTTAAATTTATCTGTCTGAGCGTAAAAACATCTTGTCCTGAAATGAAAATAATTATTCTCGACAACAGAAAAACCATGAAACAATATTTACATGTGCAGTTTTTCCGCATGTTTTTTTTTTTTTTTCACATAAGAGTCAGCAGACAGAAATCTTTTGCAGATTGTTCCTATTTCAGTTTTTTCCTCTTCCAATTTTCTTGTAAAAACCTTTATGGCTCTGAATAAAAGCCTGTGAGATAATCCAAAGTAGACGCCTTTGTGTTTCCTTGACAAAATGCAAAACAGTTTCACTGAATGGTACTTGACAGATGGTGAAAGAAAAACATGAAAAAGGCGACACGCAGCAATTGTATGAATATTTAAATATCGATTCGTTGAGATTCTTGCATGTCTTAATCAACCAAATGAAGCTTGTTTACACCGCTGAGTTCCAATGTGTCGAAAGATTCAAATCGGCCTGATTTCTAACCGCCAGTTATCGCGCCTCTCGGGTGTTTATTGAGTCAGATTTTTATCGTGGCCGGTAAGCTGATTGTTTTTTCTCGCTCGTTATGAATGGAAAAGGAAGCGTTGTCGTTCCCATCAAATGGAAAATCGCAGTCACTATTCTAGTACTTCTCTGTGTTGGGCTTCTTATAGCACTCATTGTGGTAGCTGTCGATTTCTCCCAGTACAAAGAAAAATATCCCAGCGATACAGAAGGTAACACATGTCCCGAGAGACTTCTCGACGAGGAAGAACTCCCGAAGACGCAGGGAATTTTTAATGACCTCACAAGCGAAGAGATCATCTCTGCGAGGGACTTCATGCTAAGACAATCCTCACTGAAGCTAAAGAGAATTGAAAACGCTTCCGTTAAAGACAATTACATCTACCTGATACAACTTCACCCTCCCGCAAAACAAGCGGTCCTGGATTATTTGGAAAAAGGCAAGGAGAAACCCGCTAGGAAGGCATTTGTTGTTATTTTTGAGGGTGACGCCAATCCTCCCTTTGTTTACGAATACATTGTCACATGGCAAAACAACAGCGAGGAGATGACTTACGAGAAACGCAGTGTCAATCCTATCGTTTTTAACGCACGTCCTTACGATCAAGTACAACATAAGGCCTTAGACAAGATCGTAGCAGAGGCCACAACGAAGGCATTTCGTGTTTTAAACGAAAGCTACGATGGCTTTTGCTACCACAACTGCACAAACAAGCTTTTGAAATTTTACCCGCAGGGACCTTTTGGAAAAACTATCGATCAACGAACGACCTGGCTTCAATTCACGCGCGATCTCGAAGGCGAATCACTGAATCCAGTGGACTTTCAACTGTACATAGATTTCCCTGGTTCTGACGTCTCCAAATGGAAAGTAATCAAGGTTTATTACAACGGACAAACATTTCACACCATCGATGACCTCCTATTTCAATACAATAAGCTGAATGCCATTTCAAAATCATTTATTCCCGCGCCACAAAGACCGTTGTTTTCCTCATACGACCCAAGTGGAATCCCCCAATCCCAGAAGGCAAGGCGCCGTCCAAGGATGTTTGAGCCCGATGGAAAGAGATTCAGCGTCAGCGGTCGCCACATTAAGTACATGAATTGGAGCTTTGATTTTCGGATGGATTCGGTCTCAGGTCCTCAGCTCTTCGACATTCGATTCAAAGACGAAAGAATCATCTACGAACTGAGTCTTCAGGAGGCAATTTCTTTCTTCTCCGGCTTTTCCCCGTACTTTATGGCCGCTAACTTCGTTTATGGCGGATGGACAATGGGAGCAAAAACTTTCGAACTGGTTGGCGGAGTCGACTGTCCAGAAACGTCGAAATTTCTCGATGTTGTGCATTTCGTGGATACAGACCAGCCTCGAGTTATCAAAAATGCGGTATGCGTTTTTGAAATGGACAGTGGTATTCCCCTAAGACGCCATTTTGAAACCAACGGCTCCGGATACAAGTTTTATGAAGGATTAGCCACTCATGTGTTAGTTGTTCGCACGATTATTACAGTTCGCAATTACGATAACATATTTGACTTCGTGTTTTGTCAAAGTGGAGCCATAGAGGTCAAATCGACGCCCACCGGGTATCTGTTATCTGAAAATGACAGGCAAGGTCAAGATGACGCGAAATTCGGACACGAAATTCACACCAAGTTGCTTGGAAATTTACACGACCATATCTTTCATTACAAAGTTGATCTCGATGTCGATGGCAGGTCGAATTCATTTGAAAAGATTGAAATTAGCACCCAGGACCTACCGAATGATTGGCTTCCTCCGGAAAGAAGAAGATTAAAAGTTCTTCTTGCGCCTAAACAAGTACCACTTGAGACTGACTCCGCGGAGGTGAAAAAAATCGATTTTGAGAAGCCAACCTTTTACAACATCTACAGTGATAACAAAAATAAGTTTGGGTCAAAGAGAGGATATCTTATTCAATCATTGTCAGCGGTGAAGCAATTGCTTCCAGAGAACGATTTCATCACAAAGATGGCTCCGTGGTCGATTTATCCACTCGTGGTCACAAGATACAAAGAAACTGAGCTAAAAAGTAGTTCACTTTACAATCAAAACAGTCCCACCCAACCAGTTGTCAACTTTGAGAGTTTCTTCGAAGATGTAAATGACGGTATCGCCAACGAAGATCTCGTCGCTTGGATTTCTATAGGCTGTATAGAAGTTCCGAGTTCCGAAGATGTCCCGAACGTTGCTTCGGCTGCAAACACGGCGAGGTTTTTTCTTCGGCCGTTCAATTACTTCGACGCAGGTCCTTCCACAGATTCCAGCGATGCTGTGTTTATTAAACAAGATGAAGACAAGAGCAATGTGGTTCAAAGTTTCGCCTCCTTCAGCGAAGAGGTCTGTGTGCCTAAGAAGTATGATATTAACTTAAAAGGAAGTTACAAGTGATCTATATCTGAACTGAGGTGCAATGAGCATTAAATGCGCAAACTTGCGCTCAATTATGTGATATTTATGTTGGCTATTAACGAGTAAGGGCAGAGTTGAGAGGTAACTTAAAGCTGATGGCGGAAAGTTTAAGCTGCGCCCAAAACCTGTAGCATAGAACGACCCGACAGAAAGACAGCTGGAGAGAGAGAAAATTAAAAAAATTGAAGCAATGTGCTGTTTTAGTGGAGACCAGCTCAAACAAAGCTCACGGATTAATGGAGCGGGATAGTAGTTTCGTTTTATCAGTATTTAAAAAAGTGAAGAGATTCTATGAAAGTTTCTCTCGGTGATTCGCGTAAGATTAGCTCGCGCGGCTCAATTACTGATAACAGAAAGTCCCTGAGTTAGTTGGCTTGCAAAGAATGGTCCCTGGTAGGAGCCTGGAACCGTTATATAACCAGCTCACTTTTTCTATCAACGTGTCAATTACAGCAGGGCCTTTTAACTAACACAACTCCTGCTGAATGAGGTAGTTTGCTGCAGACATTTTTTAAGCTCTCTGCGGTGTTGCCAGCATTTGTGTAAAGAGTGTATTGAGGTTAATTGTGGAATGCTCGAGGAAATCTAAAATTGAGGACTAAAAATGAGACAAAATAGACATGTGACAACTAGGAGAATATTACATGGCCGGGCGGAGATACGAAATTCCTCTTCGAGTGTTGGATAATATTTTTCAACTCGAGAAGAGAAATTTTGTATCTCCAAGTGGACGTCAGTAATACTCTGTTTACTATATAAACACGGGGCGACCTATACCGTTTACAAGCTTGTTTTTAATTGGCCAAACAAAACAATAGGTCAACTGATAACCACCAATGAAATACGGCAAATCATTTAACTTTCGCTGCGAAAGCCGCCGTTTAATACGTAGCCATAGCAACGGTGATCTTTTTAGATGTGAAGAGATCATGTTATTTTCGCGTGTAATGATATTTTTCGCGCGAAAGCTTACCTAGTATTTCACCGATTTTTCCATAATAAAAGATAGACTTGTTTGAAATAAAGCTAGGTTTATTGATATAATACCTCATTTTAAAAGAATAAGAGGCTTCTCCGGCAGAAAATCTCCAAACAACGAGTGGGGATTGAAAACCAGCCATTAGCAGCATACTTGAAACCTCACCTTAAACTAATATTATATATTTTCATATTTATCTCACGAAATCTCTTAAAGAGTGTGTAACTGTCTCCTGTATAAGACGGATTTGTAACTTCAATTTTGTATTTTATTCAATTTTGCTAATACCTTAATTTTATTATGTTAATCGCTTTTTTGATGCTATAATCTAAGGCTTTAAAAAGCCAACCTCGCCATGTTAAAAGCCCGTCTATCTAGTTATATGTATTTTAAAAATAAACGGATGCCACCGACATTTAAAATGTTATGAAAGTTATCGTGTCATATAAACGTTTAAACTGCTCAAGTATTGTGGTTCAATTCATAGTGGTTTTCCACGACGAAATTGAAAAAACTTGCCAGTTTAACCACAACACTAGAGCGTTACTGCGCATGCGTCACTTTCGTGGCACTGTTCCTTTGAAGCAAAATCACATAAAGAATGTAAAATAGACCGCTTTCGAAATAAAATTTAGCTTAGCAGCCAGGCCGAGGGGACACAAACAATGGATATCGAATGAGCATGATTATTTATTTCTTTTGTTTGTGTCCTCTAGGCATCAATATCAAGCTGATTTTTAATTTATCGAAAGTGGGCTATTGTTCACAAACGTGGTAAAACATACCAAAGCACAAGAAACATGTAATAACCGGTGCCAAGCGCGGAAAACGTTTGAACGCCGCCAAGCGCGGGAAAACATGCAACCAATGTCAAGCGCAGGAACCGCGCGTAACCAATGCCAAGCGCGGGAAAACATACCACCGTAGCCAAGCGCGGGAAAGCTTGTAACCGATAGCAAGTGCGGGACAACATGTGAAATCAAGCTCACGGGAAAAAGTGTAGCCGCTGCCAACCGCGGGAAAACATGTAACTTCTGCCAAGCGCAGGAAACATGATGCCAAGCGCGGGAAACGTATAACCGCCGCCAAGCCGAGATCTAGACTTAAACATCTCCAGAATCGGAAGTAGTCTGATACATCCCATAACCTCGATTAAAGCCAAATAAAAGTGAATACTTTCTGTAAATAGTGTGCTTTAAATTTTTATGGGCGATTGTAAAAAAAAGGAAACTACACACGAAGTCCTTAATAAAATTGCAATTGAAGACAAAGGATCAGATTATATTTTCTGTATCCTTTTTTTTTCTTGTTATCATGTTATTGGGCTTTAAGGAAATTATAGGCCCTTTTCATTTAACCAAAAAGTTTCGAAACAGGGGCAAATTGTTAGTACGAAAATTTCCTTGGAAATTTTTTGAGCGATTCCGAAAATAGTTAAGTTTCCGAAATGCAAACCATTCAAGCAATGCAACCCGGAATTGTTTGGCGAGTTCGGCGACTTCCTTGTCGTCGAGAATGATGTAGAACAACAAGGTGTAAATTTCGCTGTACAAGCGTGTATTCTTAAAGGTGATCGTTTGGCTCTAGATGGGGTCTCTGATTTAGTTCCGGCCATTTGCACTGTTTTTGAACAACCAATCAAAACCGCTCCTCGAATGGATCTTTCGAGAGTCGCTCGTTTCGTCAAGCCAGCATGCGCAGTAAGGAACGAAGACTCGAGGTACGAGATTGCCTCGCCATGCAATGTGCACGTGAAAAATTTAAGGCGTTTTGTTTTTTGCAATCGAATGCGCAACTTATTTGCATTTTATTTTTGTCCCTCGTGGATGTGGCTGTTTGGTTTCTCGAATTCACCGTGCGAACTAGAAGAGAACTAGAAAACCGGCGAAAACAAAAAGGTTAATTTCTCCTAGACTGCCCGGCAAAGCTCAGAGTGATGCACTTGAAGAACCGATATCGACTAACAACTCGCAACAGGACAAGAGGTAGCCGTTTGAGTGATTAACATCTTTGACATGTTTCGAGAATGATGCATGGGCGAACTACACATGTGTGCAGTTTTAGCGTTATGAATTACAGTTCAGTTTGACTAAATGTTGCCTTTAGGTTTCCGAGAGAAAGTGAGGAATTTAACGTCTTTTCTCAGCTAGGAACCATTTCTAGGTCAAGAGTTTTGAAACGAAACCTTTTATGGTAAATTAGGACTAAAGAGAAAGAAGACTAGAGATTGAACTGTTGTTGAATATTTTAGTGTTGTAAGGTTTTAAAGTAGCTGTACGTTAGCAAAATCCACATGTAGTCTTGGTGGAAACTTTCTTATTTCGCGTCTGAGCGCCTTCAGCAAACCTTGACAACTAGAACTTTCACTGCACATTTAATTTAGCCGAGTCCCGCAACAAAAAATTGTAGTTCTGGATTGTGAAAATACAACTACGACGCAAAATCTTTCAAGTTTCGGCGGGGATTTTTCATTTCTACACAAATCTGTAAGATATTTTCTTCAGGACGCAGATCAGAATTTTGGAATGTATTTCAAGAGCGAAATAGAGTTTTAACACAATTAACGCATGAGAAGTTACCAGTTGTGTTTCTTCTAAGATCGTGGACTATTCCGGTGATAGTAAAAATTTTACCTGGTTGAGGCTGTATTTAACTCATTTTTTTGCATTGTTTTTCCTCGCGTTTAGAGATGTTTCCTGATGAGACCGACACAAGAGTGGCTAAAAGAATCGAAAACAAAACAAAAGCAAAGATCTACGCAACTCAAAGTAAGATCATGGAGTATTCCGGTGATAGTAAAAATTCTACACGACGCATATGGTTGATGCTGTATTTTACTCATTTTTTTGCATTGTTTTTCCCCGCTTTTAGAGATGTATCCTAATGAGACCGACACAATAGTGGCTAAAAGAATCGAAAACAAAAGCAAAAGTCTACGTGAATTCAAAGTAAAAAAAAGTGAAGAGCTCGACTTCCTAGACTATGAGGTTTCTGCGGCTAAATGTGATCTGCTGCAGTCATGTGCAACAAAATACCATTTCTTTTCATCAATGTACACCGGTAATCCAAATTATCTTAATTCTCCAAGGCCGGGAATGTTTCGATATTACTATAAAAAATTAAATGTTAGTTTTGGAAGGATAAGGTTGTAGTACAACTCAAGCCGGTATCTCGACTTGTACATATATTGTGAATTTTTTTCAATGCAATTCAGAAAGATTAGACAAGATGAAAGCAGACAGCAACAGATTAGTTGCCAGTTCAGGGATGGCGCATGTCGTTAGTTAGTAGGGAGTTTACAAATCCACGACGGCGACACCAAGGACAACGTCGATTAAAAAATATATTCATATTTTACCTACAAATCTCGCGATACTCTAAAGTCATCTACTTTGTTTATCACCGTCAAAGCTATCGCAAACGTAAATCCGGAGCACTGCGGTAAATTTGAAATAAAAATTTAAGTGTACGTTCTCCAGACCACACAAAATTTGGTCTTGCCCGTTGTTGTTTTGCAGAGGACGGCGTAGAAATGTACAAAGATTTATAACACACGTGCACAGCCGTTGTTCTACTCATTAATTCTTTTGTTCAGTGAAGTTCACGCCCGGGCGTCCACGTTGGTGTTGGTGTCGTGGTTTCGTAAACTATTTTCGTATCTATTATGGTTCCACACTTTGAAGAATGGCCGGAGCTACAACTTGGCGGTGCGGCATACGCAATAATTCTTAATTCATTTCTTTACGACAAAATGTTGCATTAAAAGTCGCCCTCTGCACCATGTTGCAGGATATAGTTTTTTTTTTCAATTACTATTTTTTTTTGTTGCGTTTCGGTGTTAAAAAAACATCGGCTCGTGTAACATTACTTTTAGACTCGTAGAGGAATCTATCAGGACGATAGACTAGTTGTTCATGAGGTGATTTTCACTAATTTTTCTCACTACATTTCTTTACTTTCAGATGAATACGTCTGGGCCTGATGAGAAACAGGAATGGTTAAATTGCAGATAGCAAATGCAAAGAATCGCGGGTAGGTAAGCTGTACAACTTAACTTGAAAGTCCTGTGACGTATACATGAAGCAGCTACATGTAATCTACTAAAACACTGAAGTCTTACGAAATATTACATTGGCAAGTTGATGAATGGATGAGTCACATTACCGAGTTGTAGACTTTTGTCTTGTTTCAAGAAATGCAAAAAATTCATCTCCATAGCAACGTCTCATTGCCATAGCAACGTTTTGACGTCAAGAGCTGTTCATCGTCATATTAAAGTACAACTCGAACCAGACCAATTTGACAAGTGCAAATGAAACATTAATAACCCCTTTTGTAGAGAGAAAAGTTTCAAGAAAATTCCCGGTTCAGCAACAGCGCCCGTATACTTGATTCACTGTCGATAAAATGATGATAATAATGATAATGATAATGAATTTATATACGCATTTTCTATATTCATTTATTCAAATGCGCTTTACAAGCAAGTGATATATGAACAAAGACCAGATCACAAAACCGGGAACTACGTGCCCTACTCTTTACGATGAGTGTGTGGGTTCTTTAACGTCCCCTGCTAGCCATTACAGTGAAGATGCAGGAGACGGGGCCTACGGTTTATCGTCCTTATCCGAGAAGAC
>Ga0126337_10000393_pt1 | contig 21456 bp, 6 predicted proteins | sample DipCmetagenome_FD_92527 | JGI IMG/M metagenome (GOLD analysis project Ga0126337, IMG submission 92527) | Coral microbial communities from La Bocana,Puerto Morelos, Mexico - Diploria C A metagenome | ecosystem: Host-associated > Invertebrates > Cnidaria > Coral | place: La Bocana,Puerto Morelos...
ACATTTGAATCCCAACCTGCGAAGTCTCACGTTCCGCCATATTGAAATCTCGCGCTGAGAAAGTTACGCGAGTTAATTTCTGGCCCATAGTTCTTTGCGTGTGGAGTTTGATACGGTGTTTGACCAAACATGTTTTAACCGTTTGGCCACTCACTTCAACATCAGCATGTTTGGTCACCAAACAATGTTTGATGATGTGTGGTCGCCAAACATTTCCCGTTTGGACAGGCCTTTACATCAAATTTAAACATTCTGCGGATATTTCCAAGTTGTGTATTTGTGCCTTACAAATATCTTCAAAATCTAATTATAAGTTGCACTACCATCATCAGCTCACTAAATAAGTTAAGCTAAATGTGTTTTAAATATTTTGAGTATGAGTTAACGTACCACATGAGATTGTTAGCAATGATCTGCCGAACAAAACGGCAGCTAAATCGCCATGACAGTGGCGCTTTAATAGCGTTTAATTCGAGTTTAAGTTCAGAAGAAATACCGATTAAGCTAACCTAGGATTAGCGAGAATTTTGATTTCAGTTTTCGAATTTTTCGGTAAGGTTTTCTGTTTACATTGTTTGTCCTTCAGTTTTAAGCTGCAGTAATCTCTAACTGCTCAAAATAGAACCAGTAAAACACATCTTTATACCAGAAAAATCAGTACTTCGGCTAACGTTTAATCTTGGGTTAGCGTTAACTGGCTCAGTTCAAACAACTCGACCCTACCTGTTAAGTTTAACAAGGCCAGATCAAAGAAAAATTTGTTATCGAGAACTATTCAGCTGTCAATCGTTACAGCCTATAAAAAAGGCATCCCGTGTAGCAAGTAATCAGTGCTTTCAAACATTCCGTTATCGACACAATGAACACAGAGTTTTTGTCATCAATACATCGTTTCGAATCGTTTAATCTAAGAAGATTTCGTAAAGAGAGACAATGACCTCATTATCATGACCACTTTGCCATCTTTGCGGCCAGCGGTTTTCTCTTCGCACAAATAAGCATGCATATGGTTAACTCTAGTAACCAAGCCCTCACATAAGAACATCAATTATCTAGAGTGTGGAAATGCCGTACCGCGTACAATTGATGTGATGTCTATTCTTCTTAATTGCCGATTACAACGATGATGATAATTGCTTCCACGGGCTAAATTTAAATTGAGAATGATTTATTTTGCACATCAGCGTATATATCCCTTTCATAACAAAAGCTCTTAAGCAAATTCAAGAGTTTGCTCGTAGCATGTTACAAAGTTTTGAAGCCTCCATATTGCTATATAAGATGTTCATATAAAGAAAAAAACACGTAGTCTTCGCTGTACGTCCGTCTTGGAGGATTCTGGAGTTTCCAAGCCACGTTGGGTCAATTTCTAACGTTCTGACGGTCGGCTGGTATCATTTCCTGGTAAGCACAATGAAAACCTTAAGAAGTGCGCACGTCAGTATAGTTTGAATATCCGTGCCTTCAGGTTATTATAGGTCTGACGGTTTCTCTCAGTTTGTTCAGTTAGCTTCTGGGTACTCTTTCACATGGGCAAACACAAAAGAAAACGCAACTGGAAGCCCAGAAAATTTTTGCTTGCAATGAGATACATCGAAGCTGTTGGAGTCACGGTCAGCTTTTGTTTAGGTATACCAGCTGCTAAAGAAGGAAATTAAAGGAAACGCTGCTTAAAAACAACAATATACAGAAAGACATACAACTGAAATTACACTTTGAGGAAACAATTCAAAATTAATTTTGAAGTATTCCTTCTTTGTTTTCTTTGCTTTTCGAAATACGATCGCAAACACTGTCAGTACCTTTGATCAATTTGGGCGCCATTGTTTGTTGGAATATTGTCGAATGTTCCAACTTACTTTAATTTCGTTTCTTTATCAAAACATCATCGACAATATACACGAAATAGGCACACAAGGTTTGCGAAATGCAGTTCTTGCACGCTGTTTCCCACAGGAAGAAAAACATGCTTGAAGTTTTAAGTAAAAAACAAAAATGAAAACGAAAATGCGGGAATCGTAACACCATAAACCCTAAAATGAGATATGCTGTTAGACAACGAATAGTCACCCTATAGAAAAAACAAATCCCTGTGCAAAAACGAATAAGGCTATTGAAAGTTTCAATGATGTGTCAAGTTATTACAATATGTCAAATTATTCTGGTATTTTGATTGGTTCCTCCTCATAATCTATTGTGCAGAACAGAAAAACAGATGGCGTCATGTACAATTTTTGGTTCCTTTGATATATAAACAAGTAGATTCCAAGTTGCCCTGTTGCCATCAGTGACAATTTCGCCTAACGACTCGTATGGTACAGTTTTGCACTTACCACATTTTGGCGTTATCTGTGATCAGTTTACTGAACAGACACACAGTAACATGGAATCTATTTCTTAAACACATTTCTTATCGCTGTTATAACTTTCCAAAAAAAAATAGATAACATGAAGGAAGATCTCCAAGAGGCTCCGAAAGATTCGTGCAAAAACTTGTTACATTGAAGTCTGTCAACGAGCTACGAATGTAAGTAGGTCAAATTTGTATGAATGCAAAACGACACGATACTGAAGAAAACTTAGTATTGACATGTAGAATGCCAATAAGCACAAATCCTCCAGTTGCGCGCCATTTCTTGTCGAGGAAATCTCAACAAACTTAAACTCGGATGCGTGCAACAGTCTTTAAGTTTAAAGAAAGGTTCAGCACCGCAGGAGGGGAGCAAAGGTTCAACTATTTCCTTTTCCTAATTCTTGCGCTCTACACCGGCACTGGCAGGATATATATTGCGGTCTTTTTGTGCAACATTCTACATTTGCAAGGTCTGAACCGGTTGGAGAAGCGATTTGTCGGTTCTCCAACCATTGCTTAAGGGTAAATAACATGCGAATAACTCTAGCTGGGATAGGTTTGATAATAAACAATTATCGGGTGAGGTTTTTGTGATATCCAGAATAATATAGGTCGAGGTAGGGATTATCAGCCGAAGCCGAAGGCCGAACCTTGATTATTCTGGATATCACAAAAAACGAATCTAATTATTGTTTTATTATACATTGAACGAAATACAAAATACTAAAATTTTTGCATCTTCACTGACGGCAAGCAACACAAAGCGTACGAACTTGACTATGATTACCCCTAGAAATGCACCGCGGTCATACCAGACATGATTACTCGTTACCTTGAGTGTCCTTCACATGATTATTGTATAATCTGCAGCTATTGTAGCGTCACAGGCCCTGATTTCGAAAATTCACTGTAAGTTTTCAGCCAATCAGAAAAGAGATAGTGAGTTTAATGCATAATAAGTATTTCAGTAATGAAAATATTACAAGAGCACCATTCACTTTTATGTATTCACGCAATAAGCTATTGTAAGTAGTTTAAGTCTGAAGAGAGAGAGAATAATACCGAAATATAACAGCAAAATGTTGCTTCCATTTTCCGTCAATGTAATGGGCTCCATGCAGTAATTCGGATAAACCTTTGTCTTTTATGCGCTGAAATTATCAGCGGGTAATAGGCCGATATGTTCGTTGTTTAATACTCGCATTTATATATAAATGCATTTAAAAATAACTCTCAGTTCATGTTAACGTCACTTCAAAGCACTAAGTGAACAAATGTCTATAACGGGCGGAGATTTATTTTTAACGACCCAGCTGTGTTCTGCAGTTCTTTAAAAACTTTTAGACTTTTGTGATGTAAATGGTTTGTTTTAAAAACAAGCCATCGATATCACAAAAAATCTTAACACCCAAATTTCGCAGCGTATTTAATCTCTTGCTGTTTATTGCTATTTGTACAAGACATGGAAAAAGAACCACCTCCTAGAATAGAAATTTAAAATTAACACGATCAAATATACGAGATCAAAAGTAACCCAAATCTATGATATTTGTTCCTGCCACATGAAGCAACTTTAAATAATTTGTAGAGATTATTTGATAGGTAAGAAAAAAAAAACAGTTTGGCGATCGACCAGAAGGTTGCTTGACACCAACGTATGATTAAACGAATATTCCGCACTTAGGGAACTTTGTTAGCGGCCTTCATGTTTGAGTGTAGAGTTTGTCTACACCAAGCATGGAGGGCGACACAAGCACCCCGAAGAATCATCTAAAAATATGACAGACTGCTCGTCAACGTAGGTGTTATTTACTTAAATTGTACATTTTGTGGTTTAGCGTGCGTTTAAGCTATCGGGAAAATACTGCATTTGACACAATCCGCCATAAAGCATTTTTAGACTGCGCAATTCAGATTTTGCATTACGTAACGTAATCAAATGCGCACCACCTTTGCGAGGACGAAGCCGCTTTAAGAAGCTTTCAAGTAAGACTCTTGTTAGATTTCGATTTTCTCCCCCTCATTCTCTTCCTTTTACGTGAAATAACTTCCCTGCAATGTTTACAAAGTTCGAAACTTCGAGAACAAAATGGCTAACAATTCCTAAATTAGACTATTTTACTTTCTAAAAAGATATTGCGTACAATGAACTAAGAGCTACCAAAGATGACGCAAGTCTACTGCACCCACAATCGACTCTGAGCAATATCAACACATAAATATTTTTCGTTTCCCCTATGTAGTCTTCCTTTGTTTGCAAAGTTGCGATTCAAAACACCATATTGCATGGAAGAGAAAACATATATTATTCCGTTCGTCGGGAGTAATGTCGCAGTAGTAACGTAACTGTTGTCAAAGAAAGATCAATTTTCAAACCTTTTTTCCGCCGGATAGCTTCAATAACAGATTTTTTCTAGAAATCTTACAAGCGGTGGGGAGTCTTCCAAAACTCATCTATCTGGCTTTTGCAAGCGGGGAGTAAGATATTAAAACGCATTTTCGTGATACAATATTCATGTCAGACCTATGTTTGTTACAGATTACACGCCAGAAACCGCAATCTACGTCGCCTTGTAACATCAACTTGTCAGAGGTAAGTGCATCTCCTTAAAAAATGAAATAATTGATTTTCTTTATAAAGAGACTCGGAGGCAAATATCCTCAGGCAAAGATAGTTTTTTTAATTAAAATAATATGCCTTGTCTGTTCTCCAGCTAATCTTTTAAGTTGCGCATTCATCTTCTAAGAAGTGAAATTCTTAAACAAATATTCCGCAAATCTGTACACGTTTGATTTAGGATTTCAGCGGAGTCAAACACATGACAAAGTTCGAACATCCTGGGTTAATTGCAATTAATCAAGGAAAGGATTTTGAACTTTATAAGTTATATTTTTGTAAGATAGATTGAATTCGTTTTGCCTTCAAAAGAAAAAAAATGATTATATAAAATACATTTATCTGTGTCTTTTTCGTTTCGCCTTAAAAGATCGAACATTTGAGTCTTTCATTGCAAGACTTGTGACATTTAACGGAGGCCAAATAAGTGTTGTACAAAATTGACTTATACGGTTTATAATTACAAAATATATCAAGTAAGTTATTCAGTACTACAAGAGAGGAGCAGGTATTTCTAACAAATGCTCTCGTTAAATCTTCAAGAGAATGAATGGTAATTCGAAAACGTTCAGAGATTCAGAAAGCAGTCGGTAAAATTAGAAGTTATTTAGAAGTTATTTTTTTAAGAGCTATACCATCATCACACTAGAATATCCATACAAGCTAGCTCTTAAATTTTTACCAATATCAAAAAAAATTCTATTCAAGTAAACATTTATTAAAAAATGTATTTTCGTGAAACGTCAAAAAGAAAGATAGACTGTGATATTCACTTTATCCAGTTTCTTCGCTTCATTATAATAGTTTGTTTTCATTTAGATTCAGAAAAACAATTTCAGCAAAGCTTGCTATGAAAAAGGACGAATAAAAAAGGGTGTTTTCACCAGGCCAGTAGGAACAAATGAAATTCCTTGATCAAAACATAGACTGAATCGCGATAAAAAGATCTATATTAAAACTTTGAAAAAACTCAAGTTGAGGCAAAACAGGATAAGAAAGATTAAAACGGCAGATAACTCTCCAGCTTGGTAATTTTAATCTTAGTTTACCACAACTGAAAGACAAAATATTTTGATTTTTAACTCCAATTCTGTAAGGATTTATAGTATTATGTCTCAAAATGACAATTTTGCTTTTTTTCCTATCGATTAAAGTGTACAAACTGCCAAAAGCTATTGCATAAAAACATTAGTCCTTTACAAACGAAAAAACGATTTTGTGTTACTGTCATAAAATGCAGGTACAGAAAGAAACCTCAAGTGCTACTGCACAATTTATGCATGATAACAAAATTATACAAAACGTAATCTTTTTTTATATTCTTCTTTCCCTGCTCCGTTTTACTGGCATGCAAAATTCCTGCCACACTTCAATTTTACTCTAAAAATATGTCTCATGCACAGCTTCCACGAAAACGAAAATCGTTGCATAGATAAAACACCTGAATTATTGATCCAGGTAAATTAAAAACATGTTAATAACAGCTAACACAGATGAAGACGTTGGATTTCTGAAAAAAAAAACCTACACGTTTCATACCAAACTATAAATAGAGCGAAATTATTGTATCTTGTTGGTTACAATTGAAAGAAAGATCACGAATCCTGTGCCAGGCTTATTAACTGTAAAATCGCTTCACACACAGATCGTATTTTGAGGTATCACTCGTTCTTACAACTCATCCAGTCAAAAGCATTTTCTTCACTTTGAAAACGACTGACAAAATTCTTGCAGTCTTTTTTTCACTTCCGTCCATCCCGAAAATCGAAGTTGAACATGTGCCAAGACGTTTATACACGTTGAAAGTAATTCAAGTCCTTTTGCTGTAAACTCGTTCACGGATGTAAGACTGACAAGGTATTTCAATTATTAATCAAGACAACGAGGGTTTAATATCAAGACCATTGATGCTTTTTTTTAAATAACATTTTCCCCTTCTAACCATGTGGTTTGCAAACACGTCATTTGATGAAAGGGTTTTAAGAAATCGTTTCCGAACAGTTTTCATTAAGGTTATAAGATCACTGGCCGAGTCTCTCGCCAAATTTTTGCACCTTCTGAAGAACATTGCAAGGTATAATTACTACAACGGCTTTCGAAAAACCCGCTGCGTTGCGCAAGCTTACGTTAATGGTGGGTATCCCCTCCTGTCAAGTGTACGATATGATTGCAATATCTAGCAATATCTTTTAAATGTGAAAGCGAAACAATATAAAAAGAACTTCTTTTTATATATTGTAAGATCAAACCCTAACAGCCATACGAAACGGATTCATTTCATCAGTATTTGTATTAATATATTTTCAATTAAGTCGGATGAAAGCTTTAGTCTTGATAAGGCGAGGTATTGTTACAGAAAATTGAAAGGAATTTTAGGTGGCGCTCTCAAGATGACCGTGATAACAAAAGTTCAAACTAGTGGAGGGGATGTTTGGACGCGCCAGTGGAGTAACCGCACTTGACATGCATGCAAATTATCTGACGGAATGCTAAGCATTTCTATGAAAGCCACATGACGACTACGCACTGATAAAGAAGCCATGCTCTTGCTTTAAAAACTTCAGTACACAACGGGAAACTGAAAAGCTTACTTCAAGAGCGAGCGAGGCGAATTCCTTGAAAGTGGACACCAAGACTAAGCTGGTAAGACTTAACTGTCTGGTTCTCTAACAGAAAATATACATCAAACATTTCTTTGACTCAGATAACAGTATCTCGATGTGAGAAATTTTTAGGAACGTGATGGATTCTAAATAACTCTTCTTCAAATGATTTTAATTACCAAGGTGCCATCATGTCCTGCGGTTTGAAAAGTCCTTAATTATGTTCACAAATTAAAGCCCAAATCAATCCTCGCCATCGTGTAAGGCAAACCACAAGCAAAATAAACGCAGTTAAAAGAGCGCTAAAGTTGGACAAATAAGGGACATGATGGCGAGCGTGTTTAGAAAGCGTCACACTGAAGTAAGATACTTCTATAACACAATATGACCTTTTGGTCCGTTAAGCAAACAATAGTTACAAAAGGTTGCAAATTAACCCCTCTATCCAAAACTATGAACAGGCCGTTTGTGAAAACGAATACAAAGAAGTAGGCAGGGAAGTTATGCGGCCTCAGCGGTCTCAGCGGGGTGTTCGGACTAAAAAACCTTTTAAATTGACCCTCGTGATGCAAAACGACAAACATGTATGGCCTGTGTCCTTGAATTGCTCTTTGGAAGCACAAAGTGGAAAGCAATAAACCGTTTCAGCATTGTTAAGGCGGAACAAAGAAGTCTCCAAATAATTGCGGCTCTTTTGATCGGCTCCAATCCACTTAACAAGGAGACCCAAATCACTGCATACAATTTAGAAATTACAACCACTTACAAAGAGGGATAAATAATGTTCTGTAACCACAAAAATGAACGTCTACGATCAGAATTCTTGGCGAAAAAAATTGAGACGCCTCGTGAGCAGAAATAAGCCACAATTACCATGGGAAAATAAGAGTTTTTTGGGGGAAGGGGGAATGAGAAGACCACTTAAGGGTTTCATGCAAAACTGCACGAGCTGGAAGCCTCTAGCATGTAGTCCGAGCAGCACTTCTTCTGTTATCTTGATAACTTTTGCCCAAGAGTAACTTGACTGCATGCACGAATAATCACAACACTTTCGTTCGTCGCAATGACAACTCCCTTGACATCTTACAGCTGATGTCAAACCTGGCGCCTCATGCCCTTGTTTGTCTTTTTCCTGCAATTGAGGTTATTAGGTTATTGCTTCCACTAAAATAGCCTTCAAGTCCAAGAGCTGATACCAAGATGACGAGTGATCAGAAAAAAGAGGCCACAATTAAAAAGAATTGACATGTTTACTAAATATGCGAGATATAAAACTGCCAGATCGTGTAAAAACCTAAGTTTAATTCCGGTTAGTTTAGTTCCGAGGCTTTTAACTCAACAAAAACACCAGCTGAACCATTAGCTGTCAATGGTTCTTTCATGCTGCGATTAAGGTTGTTATTTAACACCATAAGTGCCACAAGGCGCTGAAGCAGGCCTTGCAAATAGGCACAATAGAAACGGACATAAAATCTGACAAAACTAGTTTTACATCGACTAGAATTGGAGAGAATACAGAGTGAAGAAAAATGTATCCGTCTTAATAAGTTAGTCTTTGATTCAGCTTGACAATTAAAATAAACTGTCAAAGCCAAATGAGTAAAACATAAGAGTGGATTTTAAAATTACATCTTAAGCGAGGAGAGTACAGTAATCGTACATAAATCATCCAGTAACGAGAACGTGCAGAGTCATGCAAACTACCTCAAAGGAAAACAAGAGATAGGTAAGGTGGATTAAAGTGCCGAATGTTCTTGGGTTTGACAATTGAACGAAGATTTCTCTCAGAAATAGTGTCCTCGCAAATACACATTCAATAATTAAGCTAAAAATAAATGAAAAAAATAAATGACTTAAATTCTTAGTTGAACTTGATTACAGATTTCAAAGTTGTACTTAAAAAGTACAAAGCTGTGAGTTTCCAAACCCAATAGTACGAAAAAAAAAACTGGAATGCTGATAAGGAATAAGGAATATCACTAGTTTATTGCACGTCTGTAGAACTGTACCGAAGTTGTAGTCTACAGCTTCCCATGACTACGCTAAGGCGAAAAGTTAGACTAACGGCATTTGAAGTTGAACATTTTTTAATAAAATTGTCGGGCATTTTCTTGTACAACTGGATAATCATAGTGCTTTTGTATAAAATCACGGTTAAAAATTATTTCTTGCATATCGTGTCAAAAGTTGGTCAATCATAACAACTGAACGAAACAGTTCGTACTCTGAATAGAACACGGTAAAAATCCAATTTAAAATGGTTAAGCCGCATTGAACACCATCTAAGATAACACTAATATGTTTTGACCAGTATTTATCATTTCTGGAGCCAGATTTCAGCCAGATTTCTGGCTTTCTGACTGTGTCAGGCGACTAATTTATATGACGTCTTTTTCCGAGGCATAAATAGAATGAGAAGAACGGTTCTCTATTTCGGTCAAAACAGGCAATCCACAGTGGTAAAAACAGCGCAGCAATAATCTTAAAACCTTCATCAGTCAGACTGGAATTAGCGAGGATTAGACCGATACGAAAATGCTCCGAGGAAGTTTGACTTCGAACTAACACTGTTGACATTTTAATAGTTTCATAACTATAACACAACTATATATGCTTACTGAATCAAATTCAAGAAATTTTCTAGTTGTAACAGAACCTAGGATTGTACAACAAGTTTAATACTGAGTTGCATAGCTGCAAGAGAATGTCGTGCTCGAGTCTGCTTTCTCAAAGTTCAAAAAGTCCTGACAGAATCGGATGGATTAAATTGAATAATTGGATTGGATTTAACACTGCATTTAACACATTTCAATAGTTCAATACCTATCACAGATTTGTTGAAACAGAGGATAGCAATTTCTCGCGATAAGCGTGATTCAATTCCGTTTTTCGCGGCTTCATTTCGTGATAAGCATAAGGAGATTACCCTAATCTTCCTTTAATTCAATACGTACAAAGCAATGATTAGAAACTAAAATAGCTTCATTTTTTAAAATAAAAAGAACTTTTTCTATACTTTCCCACCCAAAAAAATCAACAAGTACGAAAACAACAAAAGAAAAGAGCAAAGAAAACAGCAGGTGTTAACAACTTCTACAAATTGAACAAGACCAAACTTGCTTTGTTGACTTCACTTGTTTTTCAAAAGTACAGAAAAAAGATCAAAATGTTTAGGAAAAGGTAGCAGCTGTTAAACCTACATAGATTATTTTTTACCATGTACCAGTATAATTTTAGCAAAATAAGGAAATAGTTTTATTCTTACACATTTGTGAATTGAGAAAGAATCATTTCAAACACTGAAAACAATCTCTCTCTTAAGGACTCTCTGTAATAAATGTGTGTGCATTTTGAAATCACAAAGAGAGAATAGGGAATCAGTTACATGGCCCTTCGACAAATTTAAAACACACTTTCAAAAATTAAAGATGCTAAATTAAGTGAACATGTTGGAATCCATTAGATAAAAGCCCCCATAAACAATCGCAACTTGAATACTTCCAGAATCGTAAAAAAAATTCCAAGAGCGAGGAAAGTACTCATTTATATCACGGCAAAAAGGTGGCATATTAACTAAAGTTCAAGGAGAAACTTCACTTGAAGCATGCTGTTTGCCTTATCGCAATTACCAAAGTCGCCTAGGGGTGCAATCACACTGTACTCCATGTCTGACAGATAAACAACACAAGATGATTAATTTACATCACAATCCAGGCAGGCCCCAATAAAGTAGTTGCTTTAACCTTACTTACACCAAAACAAGAGAGCAGAAAAAAAGGCTTACATGAAAGCTTTGAAGGATGTCTAACGTAAAGAAAGACAAATTGTTCTACTTTTCAAATTAAATAAGCGGAGTGCCAAATGGCCTCTTTGTTTGTCCACTAGTGGTTTTTCATATTCCCTAATTGCTTAACTGAGATGTAAATGGTACTCTGCTAAAAGCAACAAAATCCATTCTGTGGTGCGAAAGTTCTTCGCTAGGAGATTTTTCCCAATAAATATTTGCGCACAAAGTGATTTTACCGTGAAACTTTTAGGCAATCGGGTAAGAGAATTTTTTTACTACATTGGTATTTTAAAATGTTAAAAAACCCCTCCAAAATAGATTAGTTAATTGTATAAAACCAAATTGTTCTCCTTTTCAAATGAAATAAGCGGAGTGCCAAATGGCCTCTTTGTTTGACCACTAGTGGTTTTTCATATTCCCTAATTGCTTAACTGAGATGTAAATGGTACTCTGCTAAAAGCAACATAATCCATTCTGTGGTGCGAAAGTTCTTCGCTAGGAGATTTTTGCCAATAAATATTTGCGCACAAAGTGATTTTACCGTGAAACTTTTAGGCAATCTGGCAAGAGAATTTTTTTACTGCATTGGTATTTTAAAATGTTAAAAAACCCCTCCAAAATAGATTAGTTAATTGGATAAAACCCTTTTTGGATCATAAGCACAGCAAGAAATTTAACAATCGGTTTAAAATCTTTATAACCCACCTTAAGGTCAAAGCTTAAAATAGTTTGAATGCCACATAATTTCCACGCGAGATAAGCAGCATACGAAAAAGGGGAACGACATGAAGGTTATGACGCAAAGCAGAAGAGACAGATAAAAATAGTTTAAATTTAGGATCAGCGTGTTGAAATTATCTCCTTGAACTTCGCTTTGATCTACAATTTATTTATTTAGCAAGAATTCTCCACGAATAGGAATGGTAACAGAAAGTAATCTACTTGTATGTAGAGCATTCAAAAGGGACATTTTATATTTTCCGCTGTTCCTGCTGATTAGCATATAGATAGTTGGGTTAGCGGCTCGGTTTACAAAGGTCCCGGAATAATCAGGGATAATTGAGGCTCTAAGTTGTGTCTGCCTTTTCTGCTGTGACAGGATGCACTTTGCAAGGAAAAACTGCAAAACCATTAAGCGACTCTCTTGTTTTACTTTCACTAGCACAAACAAACATAACTTCTGAGCAGGTGTGTAATCTGCATGTGTTGCGAAATAACCGTAGAATTAAACAGCGTTTTTTTTTTGCAACACGATTTAAGGAGCACTTTGCACTCAGCGTTAAGAACTGACCTATACACGTTGAGCCGTGGATATCATCAGGCTCACATCTTGGTTGATAATTGCGGCAATCGAAAACGATACAAATTGGATTGAAATCGCAGGGAAAAATTCGAAGGCGTAATTTACTTACAAAAAAAGTGGGCGGGGACACATCCTTTCCGTCGCGTTGGGAGTTTTGGTACCAAAACAATTAGGCATTCGCTTTCGCTGCATTAATCAGCAGAAAAATGCATTTAACCCAGTCAGGTTCTAAATTACGAGCGAGGAAGTCAAATAAATGTCAACTTTGACAAGCCACTAAAAATAGCGTCGGACAATGTGATCGGTTTACTTGTCCGTTTGACGCGAAGTTGATAAGTGTGCTCATTTGCCAATGTGAATTATGTGAACAGCAACATATGCGATATACGCAGTTATCGGTTTTCAAGAGCGGCCGAGTTGAGATCTATTTGACTTATCTCCCACTAAAAATCTTCACCAACAGCAGCATATCAGCCCAGCTACGAGTTGCTCGGCTTCTCGACCTTCTTTGTGAAGAACACTGATTCCACCGAACTCTGTAAGGTATGAATTTCTACGTTGTGCTTTCAGCTGTTTAACACATGCCACGAATGACCATTGAAATGGCGTTTTGTGCAATCATTTGTCGTTCAGCGTTTCACTGCCTTGTACGCTTTCACAGCGCACCACTTCTGTGCTGAAAGACATTACAGGGGCTCGCAATGCACATTGTTTATAATACTATTTCGTGACTTTCAAAACAAAATGTAGACTATACGAACACGAACGTATAGTGCAGTGTATCAAATGCCCCAGAAGATAAAACTCTAATAACATTCGTTCGATACTTTTCCAGCGATAGAAACTGTATTTCCTTTAAATGCAAATCAAACAGGATTCACGCCGCCTAGGTGAAACAAAACATTGAACCACGCCACGGAATCAAAAAATTGTTTAAGAACAACTAGTTTAAACAGGTTTGTTGCAAAAGATCATGGGCAGCTGCCTTCGTTTCGAAGTTTCCCTCAACTGTGAAAATGTGACCACCCTCTCTGTTTGAAGCGAGAATCGCGCTTGATGGTAAACAAATGGGACGATGAAAATTTACATTAGGACAATTTTTATAAAATAAACGTTTCTTTTTATACAGAGACAGTTCGGTGCGAAATGTCTGTCAAGGCAGAGATTGGATTTCAAAGATTGCCACTTATCGTGTCGAACATCTTTGTTAATTTAGATTTTCATCAAATGAACACGTAAACCTCACGACTGCTTTGGGTTGGCAGCCACAGTTCGCACGAACAATTCGGGTTTTACATGTCCTTTGCTAATTCGATAAACTGGGGAACGATACTTAAGATGGGCGCGACCAATTTCTCTCTGCCTCTCTAAGGAAAGTTATAAAACAGCAATTTTCCTCAGCTGGATTTCTCCAACAACTTTCCACTGAAATTTCTCCAAATGTGTCCATGTGTCCTTAATTAATCAATATTACATGTTACAGCACAAAAAACAGTACTGAAGAAGAACTACGTGGCTTGAGAATAAACCACAAACCTAAGAGGGAATATAATAAACTAGGATATCACAACTGAATCTTTGAACTCTGCGGTTTCAAGCTTTCCCGTGTTGAAAATGAATACAACCTTTTCACATCGAGGAAAATAAGTTTTGAGTTTTGGTCTTAAATTACAGATAACATACCAGATACTGCGCGTCATATCAGGCCAAGAGTCTTTAAGTTTTTTCCAGTTTGTTTTGTATTCCACTGCCAAAACAAATTTTCAATTAGGCTTGTAAGAAATCGAGGTCAATAGCTTTACCTCAGGGCAAACAACTCAATGTAATGTAAAAGGGTAATCAAACAACGAAATGACAATGGTATGTTTCCTTTGAAAAAACGTTCCCCAAACTCATTAGCCTTTTTGTGCCACCTTCGGCGTTCAAGAGAGACGAAACCGACACCTCGTTATCGTAGAAAGAAACAAAAATAACACGCAATCTCGATGGTGCTAGTTTCACAAGTGAACAATGTCTAAAGTGTGTTTTTAAATATTTTAATTATTCTATTTGCCAAGCCATTACGCGCGATATATTTTCCCCAAAGTCTTGTAAGGGCAAGATACTAGCGGTATTTTGCGACTTTTTAGCACCGCCGGAGACAATAAAAACCCAGTATATAAGATCAGCCTGTCAGAGAGTTATTTGTTCAAAAATTCAACTTTGAACTCGCAAAAATACATGCTACATAATGAAAACACACCATAAGTGTAAAATTGAACACGCCTTAGTCTTTTCAATCCAAAACAAACACATCACAAAGATTTGGCTGAACTCGGTTTGAAAATATTATTATAACAAAACTCTCCTACCGGAAAAAGAGCCATTTTTTTCCGCTAAATATTCCGAGATCAATATGCAATTGGCAAACTCAAACACGAAATTGAACATTCTTGCAATATGATGATTTTAATTTTGGCGACAGAATGTCGTTTCCCGCCTTTGCGTCCTTCACAGAGCGAGTTTCGTTCTCAAAATCTTTGCCAGTTAAGCGCTCGAGAGCAAATGAGAAAGTAAAGAGTCGCGGAAACGCGCCAACCGCAATCCGCTATCTTTCACTCACAGATGGCATGCGTTGTTTTTCCTGTAAACTAATAAGAATTTCGCCAAAAAACAGTATGATTAATTGGAGCTATCGCGTTATCGAGACTTCACTTTCTTATAAACTACGACGCCTATAGAAAAGCGGCTTGTTTTCATTCACTGGAGCCTAGAAAAAAAAAATAATTTCATTCGAGCGAATCTAATCTCGCGTTGCCATTAAAACAAAGAACAAAATCACAGCGAACGCGCAGAGGCAAACGCGCGAATTATATGGAGTTGAACCAATCACCGTGGAAGAACCGAAAATATGATCAATTCTGTGTTCCGTGTTTTTATTTCGGGCTGGCAAAGTTACAATGTTTCAAAAGATTTGTCGCTTTGCATTGAAAAAAACGGCCGCCCCCTGGATTCTACCGATAAGTGAATGAAAGCTTTGCCCTAATGTTCATGTATGTTAGTATAATAAACTATTTTATTTTTCTGCCCACTAACAGATTTGTCAGAGATAATATAAAGCAGTCAATGATATCACTGATGTCGGACTGATCCATCACTAGTGTTATAGACCTGCCACGATCCAGGTAAGATACAAAGATTTAATTTCGAAGAAGTATCGTTTAGCAGAAAACCTCCTCCACAACATTTCGCGGCCCAAATGTTGGCATGCACGCCACACGACATTAAGCACTTTATTGTCAAAACGCTTGTAATCGTGTCTTTTGTTCAAAGGATAATTGCAAACCCCCAATTGCCTTTCCTTTTGTATGCGACACCAAAGTGACTTATGTTTATGAAAATTAACATGAACCGTATATTCTTTCGACAGTGATAACACGTTTACAATCGAAGACGTACGCGCCGAACGAAAATGTCTGCAAATAGCACTTATACTCCGGGTAACTTCACCACAGTGGCGACTCCTTTACAGAGATCAGTCTCCGACGCCAGTATCGCGTCGGCGACTTTCGTCACGATTGTACTGGTGCTAACGATAGTAGGAAATAGTCTTGTTTGCTTCAGCGTGTACTACTTTCCACGGCTTCGCAGGCCGACCAACTTCTTGATCGTGTCTCTAGCGGTGAGTGACCTGCTCGTGGGGTCGTTATCTCTGCCGTTCAGGATTGCACAGACAGTTAACCACGACAAGTGGCCCGCCAGTTTGGGTCGAGCTGGCTGTCAGTACTGGATATGGATCGACATGTTATGTTGCGGTGCGTCTATTCTTAACCTCACGGGAATCAGTTTCGATCGACTGCTTGCGGTAAAATGGCCGCTGACATACCGCGAGAACATGACATCGAAGAGGGCTGCGTTAGTGATCATCTTCGTATGGGTGTACGCGTTTCTCTTTGCTTGTCTGTCGTTTGTGAAGTGGGGCGGAAAGGAAACCATCGATAGCGTACCGCAGTGCTCGATAAAAGCTAAAATCTACATCACTATCTTGGCGTGCGCTGCGTTTTTCTTCCCGCTGGCCATTCTCATCTTCAACTACACGCTAGTTCTCAAGATCGCCATTCAACACGCGCGAGCAGTTCAGAAAGACAGAGACGCTATCGCGGTCAACTTCTTGCCCGAACAAGACAACGCTAACGAGGAGACCAGCGGCATTGCCAGCTCTCCAGGCTCGAGCACCAGAGCTATATCTATAGGCAAACGCAGCTGCGAACCGCTCACTGAGCAGAAACCCCGAAGGTCTTCAGGATTACACATTATGAAGCAACTGAAAGCAACCAAGACGCTGGCTATCGTGGTGGGAGTGTTTATTCTGTCGTGGTTTCCATTCTTCGTCATCTTTCTCACATTTCAATACTGTCCGGAGTGCTTTGGCAATGAGAGAATTCCTGCACCTGTTAAGACGGCCTTGCTTATAGTGTTCGTAAGTGTTCTACCGGTCAGTAATTCAGCAGCTAATCCGATAATCTATACTTGTTTCAACAAGGAGTTCCGCACGGCCTTTTTGCGGGTTCTCTACAAGATCTCACGGAGATCAGACGCCAAGTTTCTGTCGAAGTCAAACGGCTATACGGATACATTTTCTTCCTACGCGTAAGTCCTATGCCTGTTATCTTTATTGGTAGTAAGTGCGCGAGATGAACTACGTCGATTCTCGCAAATTTGATTTTGTCGCAAATTTGATATTTTAGTTCCCCTGTCATTTTTGTTTCCTGGTCAATTTATGAACACCTTTGAATATAGAACTTAGAAGAAAGACACAAAATATTGACTGCCCTCTGAGAAACACATAAAGGAATTATTAGGATCTAAGACTCTTGAAACGTAACAATGTTTTGATTGAAAATGATGATGAAACGTCCATTACGAAACGAGAACGGCAATTAGTGCCTTTGAAGTAGAGAAAATTCCTTGGAGATTTTAATTTTTGCAATTACACAAAATATCATTTTCCCGGCTTTGACTCAATATTACTAGCTAATATGATAAGAACTTCACAAATGAGACTTGGGTTTGCGTGTAACTAAGCGTACAGAACTTAAAATTTATTGATTAAGCTTTTGTGTTTACTTTGGCTGCGTTATCGTCGTTGTTTCAGCAAGTTATTGTTCATTCTGTAATATCTCAATGCCACGAACATATTGCGAGCTTAATTTCAAAAACGATAAAAAGTAGAAAGAGATTGAGTAGTTTTTGGCAAAACATTTCTTTTAGAACACCGCATCAATAAAGGCCGCCTGTCTTAGAATTGAATTTGGTAGTTTATACTTCACACGCGCTCGACAAATGGACACAGAGATAAGAATTTAAATAATATATTATGAATTGGCTATTCAAGATTTGCGTTCTGAGCGTAGACTGCAATTAAAAAAACAGTCTGGAAATTTACATTTCATAAATCATTTTGTCTAATACCTCAGAGACTAGTACTTAACAAAAGAACGAGGATCTGGTATTTTTGTGTTAGCGGCAAACCTTCTAAAGACGATCAATCACTTTTCATAGTAATGCGTGATAACGGTTAACACCTATGTATAATAAACGATTGTTTAGTCTGGCGAAACAAAAGCTATTAGGCCCAGCAAAGCTTGTTTATTTTGCTTCTGTGCCGCAAAACTGCATCTTGCGCGCTGCCCTGCGGGATAAAACGAGAACGGATTTCAATACCCTTCAAATATTAACAATCTGAAGCGAGAATTTGACAGATGGGACCACTTAAACATAGGTCAATCAAAAATATTTGCTCGTCAATGCAAGTTACGTTGAAAAGCTTATTAGTAATTTTCATTGCAAAATGGTAACTGAATAGGTCTCTGAGCCAATCACGTGGGAAAATAAAACCATGACACGCTTGAACGGCACTTCAGAGACTTTCATTAGCTTTCACTTGATTGCGCCATTTTGTCCCTGACAAATGAAGTCCATTTGTCGTTAAGTTCTGTAATTGCTTTCAGGAAAGAAAATAGAATGTGTAAATTCAATGGTAGCTGGCGATTCTTAAGGTGGATTGTCCAAGTCGTGGGAGAACCAGCCAGTCCCTACAATGAGAGTTTTTATACAAAAAAAAATTATGAAAAAAACCTGCTTCTTTCAACTGTGTTATTTTTAGTATTTCATATTCGTTTCTTAAAATGTTTCAGTCTCCTCTCTATGGCGTGCTAGTGAACGGTCGCAAAACATTTTTACCGCTTTAATTAACACACAACACTGCGGTAGCTTAGAAGTATCGTAATTGCTATTTAAGCTTATAATTAGGAAGCGATCCCAAGCAATTAAGTCTGTATTATTGACGATTTAAAAGCAATTCAGTTATTTTTAATTAGCTTTAGCTTAGCCCATCATATACACCGTAATAATCAGCCATTGTATAATAATAATCTTTGCTAAGAATTAGTCTCCGTCTAAGAGCATAGTTAAATTATGAGCTCGGTTTAATTTTCTATTTTAATAAATATTGTTATCCCAGTTTTACTTTATTGTTCTAATTATGGCGCTATGTGCCTTAGTTGTGTTAGCAGAGAGAAACTTAAAGGCTGGGTTTTCCATTATATCGCTGGGGAGCGGTCGCAACAAGCTCATTAGAAAACATATGTCATATGAGAGATCACTTACGTAAAAGTTTGGCGCCTTTTGAAATATCGCCGATTTTTCATATGGCGCCATTTGCTTTTGTACTGCGAATTACCCAGGAGAAATTTTGAAACCGGCGTTTTCACTCCGAAACCACATCAAATGCTTTCGTCTACTCTTCGTGGTTAAGGAAAACACAATGTTACAACCCCAGTGATCTAATGGAAACTAGCCTTCAGTCGTTTTGTTACTTATTATAGTGCATAGCTTGCGTCGCAGATGAATTCAGCGGCCAAATTTGACCCCTAGCAGCAGAAAGAGTGTCATCACATTGAAAGTAAAGTTGTCTTGTAGGTCGCCCGCGGGAAAATAACAACCAATAACAACATACCGAACACAAAAATAAATAAACTGGCAGTTTCACACACGTCACGGCAGCCATATTGCTGTCCCCAATTAATCCTGAGGGAAGTAAACTATTTTTTTACGTGTACACTATCTTTTCTTCCAATGAGTTTTTATGGTTGCCGGTCACGTGAGTGAAAATGCTCTATAATCGACGCGTGCACTTAGGCTAGTTGCCGCGTGTGGTAAACGCGAGAAATGCGCGCCTAAAAAGCGCGGGAAAATCGCATGAGCCAATACGCTTTCAGTTACTTGTCTGCATTTGATTGGCTAAAAGCGTAACACGTGACCAATTGAAGACTTTCACTGAATATATTTTATGCTGTAGAACATAATCTTTGTAACATATCACCCTACGGGTCAGTCTTAAAAAATAAGGGCATGAAATGTGCATGTCCGTCCTCATAAGAAACTATTATATAGTAACGGGGACTTATAAACCAACCGGTATATTATTCAAGACATTGTTGATTTATCCAGGAAGGAGTTGACATTGAAATATATTTGAAAGGAAATAAAGTATAGTATTATTCAATGTTGGTGTTGTTTATTTTTTATTTTTTGAAATCAAGAGTTAAGCCGTCTTAAATTTTATTTGGATTTACCGAGTTAGTTTGTGACGTGCCATGCCCCGGAGTAGGCTCGATCACCAGCTGCTGTTCGGGAAAGGAGCACGCGCTCCTACCCTATGGCACTTCTCGGGGAGGGACGCAGACCAGACACGAGACAGTGACGGAAATCGAGCCTAGCCCCGGAGCGGGCACTCCCATTAGAATGGACGTGATGTTCATTGTATCTTTTAGGGTGTTCGGCCAAATTTCCACATCGGGAGCTTTTGCGGTACCCTACTGAGCTGAAAAAATATCATAGGAGATGTGTTTTTTTAAAATTGGTACCTCTTCGGGCAGAAAAAAATCCACACCACGCCCACAAAACAGGATCTTACCGTGGCCCATAGAGGACACGCTATCCTCATTTGAAATTCATTTTTATCGCGCGATAAAATCACAATAAAACGCGATAAATGGAAAACTTGTCAGGTCGCACGGAATCGGCTATCACGCACGTTGTTTCCGCGGACGACAATGGCTGCTTTAAGTTCATCATCAATCGCCTTTAGAATTTTCCTGACGTCACGCCTGGCGCTCCATGAAAAGAAAACACAGAAGAAAAGCGAGGATCTCTGAGTAAGCCAGACCAAGAGAAAAATAGTGATTAATGATATCGCTTCTCTGGAAAGCATTAGTCAAGCCATTGCCAAGGTAAGGCGGTAATACAGCGCTGGATAATTGTATCGTTCCAAAAAAACTAAAAGCGTTACTGTATTGACTGCGTGACTAATATCACGAACACGCTGAGTGTAAAATGTCGCGCGATAAAGAAAAACTTATCACGCTATATTTTAGTTTTATCGCGCTCTATTGGCCACTGTAGGAACTTGGTATCTCTCAAGGGTTATTTTTAAAATTTCCGACGAGCAACCCATCCTTTCTACATGGGAGACTCCAGGGGTTCTATGGCGATAGTTTTCTTGGCGTTAAAGCACTACCACGGGATTCGTGGATAAAAAAATTCCGACGGTCAAAGAACAGTCTTTCCATTTTTCCTAAAATGAGGAATTGAAAGTCTCAAAAGACAAGATCATGGACTATTTTTAAGTTTAGGAATGCTTGATTCTCCAAAGTTTGAAGGGAAAGTCGCGATCTGAAACGTGATGAAAAATCGATGGCAAATCTGGTCCTCAACCGTGCGCAAGTATTTTTTGCCTATCACGAGCTTAAA
>Ga0126337_10000394_pt1 | contig 21450 bp, 9 predicted proteins | sample DipCmetagenome_FD_92527 | JGI IMG/M metagenome (GOLD analysis project Ga0126337, IMG submission 92527) | Coral microbial communities from La Bocana,Puerto Morelos, Mexico - Diploria C A metagenome | ecosystem: Host-associated > Invertebrates > Cnidaria > Coral | place: La Bocana,Puerto Morelos...
CTTTTTTGGAGAAGTTCCGGAAAGAATTTTAGGCCATTTTTCGGGAATAATGTGTTAAAGCCTAGCTGGATTTTTTTAATGCCGTTTGCATACACAAGGCATGGTTCAGAGTCCACACGCGCGCTAGGGTTGACATTCACGTAAAATAAATGAAAGCAAAATTTTTCTACTTTACTAGAACTAGGATTACCAGAATAGCAGCGTATCGCTAACCACTAACTGTTAACGGTGTCCAGCTAAAAACTAGCCGTGGTCTGTTGTAAATTGTACTAAAATCCAAATGTCAACATATGCCTGCAGATGGCGTAGTGAGCGCGCAAAACAAGTGCGAGAGACGCAAGTGTTTTACTTGCTGGGGAGGTGACAGGAAAAACTTCACGGGAACCGTAAAAGTGTTCAAAAAGACGAACAACTTTAAAAAACGCGTAGTTACCCTACATTTTATCTCAAGTGTCAAGCCTATTTAACACGTCATTAGTTTCTGGTTGTGACGAAAATCAATTCAGACTGTATTGTAGCTGAAACAGAGGAGGGCTGTCAGAGACGCAAGAGCGCTGTTGGTTGAGATGATTATACCAAAAATGGTTTTTGTGTTACCATTTACACTGAAGTTTTAAGATATTTGTAAATGTGTTTTTCTGTATGTGAAAGCGAATTCTGAGGAAATCTGCGAAGAAATATCCTTTTCTTATTTTTTCAGAAAAATGCTGATCTCAGCATTTTTGTTGGGGTTCAAAGCTAATTATCTCGAAAAAATGCGTTGCTATTCCCATTTTTCTTTGTGGATTCCAATAACCCTTGCAAAGATCTACTTTTTCTGCTTGGTCCTTATTTGGCGCAATAACCCTAGTATTTAGCAGGCGTTTATCATCAGAGGCATATCGAGGATTTCTTATCATGATCTTAGATACATCTGAATGCAACGTAGTAGCACTAGTTCCCATCCCTAAAGTATTATGCAATCATAAAATGGCATAATAAGGTTCAATTAAAAGGTCCGGCTATGGAATTGTGCAAATTTTAGGATGATTTTTAAGATTCTGTATTAAAATTTAGAACTGATTCCAAAAGATAAAAGTCATAACACCAACATAAGTGGAAACAAACAAAAGGAAATTATATTATCGACGAAAACAAATCAACAGTGAGCTTGAATTTTATTTATATATGTATACTTTTCAAGGAAGTTATGTAATTGAGTCAACTTTCATTCTTTTTTTTAAACAGTTACTCTATTGAAATCATCCATTTTATAAATTTACAACCATTTTTGATCAATTCGTATCCTAATCTTTTTATTATCTTGATTTTAGCTCTCTTCTAAACGCTATGCATATCAGTGCTAAAAACATTTTAGTAATTGACAATGCCGAGTCTAATATAACCCTTAGTTGTTTTACCCATTAATTTTACAAGGAAAATAGAGAGCACAAGCGGTTAATATGAGATAAAGCTCAATGCACTTAGGGGCTCCTACTTGGTGTAGAATACACAGTTGGTGAAAAACAATTGGTAACAAAAGGACAAAAGGACGAGGACAACAATAAAAACAATAGGTTCCTGAGGCGGAATCTATTGTGACGTATCCTGTGTCCTCTACACCAAGAAGGAGCGCACTTAGGGCACATCGTTACAGTGACTAAACAGAACCATTAAATAACTCAACGTTCTTTGGTCTATCGTTCTTCAAAGGGTAGTTCAATGTTTGACTAAAAAGTCCAAGCTTTGGTCTTCTAAAAAATACTTATCTACAAACTTTACTCTAGTCATCTTTTCTTTACTGTAGCTTACAAATTTGACTCGAAACTTTAAAAAGATGCTTAAATCAGCGGCCTTGATTTTTATTCTTAACAGAAACATCGAGGGGTAAAATGGATGATTCAACCGTGCACATGAAAATCAAGATCAAATACCATCACATTTTGTAGATTAACCGTTGAACAATTAAAACAGAATCAACTGTCAAATCATTTTCAGTTAGACAAATTGTCTTCTACTGGCGCCCTTCAAGTCCTGCCTCCAGACCCCCGATCAACAGGGATCCACAGAGCGCTTCTATATAGAATATTCATATATTATTAAACCGTAAGCAGTCATTTTCAAAGTCTTAGGCTCTCGGGAGACTATTAACATGTCCTCCTTTCATCTGGTCAAGTGTCCACGCATCAAAGATTGGTTACTTCTCTATACTCTTGTATTTTCTGCACATTGATTCGTTTACTATTGTCGCCTCGTTTTGGTGGATCTGGCCTTGTGGGAGGATGACTGTCTGTTTGTACTCGATCTTTGTGCTTTGTTGCAGGTTGATCCTGTTTAGGCGGCTCTATGACCCAGTGGATGACATTTTCTAGAGGGTTTTTAGTGATTTTCTTTCGTTTTGCAGCCTCTTCGCTGCGCATGAGTCCATTTAGGAGTCGCTCTTCAGCGATTCTTAATCTTTCGTTTTGATTCTCATCGTATGACCATCTCTTGGTGATGCCTCTGTAATTCGGACTGCGAGGATTACCCACGGTCAAATGGTCGGAATCACCGGAGCTTTCAGAGCAGGAATCGGAAAACGGCAAGGACGTGTCCGACGATCTGTCGGAAGATGGTCGGCTCCTTTCAAATTCCGAGCCATAGAAATTAATCGGTAACGTGTTACTTCTTGTTTCCTTGTTTCCTCCTTGCGAAGATATGGTCGCAATGAGGTCCGACTGCGATCGGGGCCTTAATTCGGTATTCTCTGACTTTTGTAAGCCTTCGTTCCGAAGAGAATGACGCTTGTGTCTGTCGCTGACATTTTCGGAGATTTTCGCGACATCCGTTGCGGAACGTCGCCTTGGTTGGTCTGGGACAGTGAGTCTGGAAAGACCGGATGTGACGTCATCTATAGAAGACCTTATCGACGAAGGAGGCGAGTCATCAGTCCTCGATGGAGAGGCTGTAGATAAAGAAACAAATACTGGATTAATATTTTGTTCAGTGGTTAAGTCATTTCAGTTTAAAACAGCGACAATTCGTGCAAGACAGAGCAACAAAGTACAGTGTATCCCTACTATTTGTGGGTTTGTAGCTAAGCTCTAACACCTCGTTCCAAAGTTTTTATTTCAAAAAAGCTCGAGGCATTCGGTATTGTATCTCTTGTTGACCTGGATGTTCTTGAAACTCTTCTTAACAACGTTATCTTTTTGTTAGGAGTGACAATGTTTTCGTAAACATGCTACAATAGGCATTGTTCGAACACCTGCTTAGGCGATAAATTTATTTTTAGAACTTATTTCCCGCCAGGTCTGAAGCGAATCTAACGGCAACATCTGAGAGAAGTGTGTATGAAGTGACACCCATGTTACTTGCGAAAAATTGTACTAGCTATTTTAAAGATAAAAGAAAGGAAATGACGTAAATCATTAGAGGGTAGTAATTTGCCTATGTATTTGATCATAATGTGTCTCCAAACGTAGGCTGCCAATAAGTGATTGAATAGCCCCTTTCTTACAAGAATTTTGTTATTTTAACGTGAAACTGTACGTGTTCGTGTTTATAACGATAGGCAATATCTTAGAAAAATACCCATTTAACCACAGAGAGGCATACTGCTCGTATTGTTGTCTCCAACACATGATATGGACTCCACAAATCAATACAATCGGCAATTAAGTCACCCAGAGTGAAAACAAGTCACGAAACTTACTTGCACCTCGTCCAAGTGGACTGGAAGCTCTTTCAACACTTTTCCAAAACTGATCAGAAAGGTTCTCTAGCGATTTATGATAATTTTGGACGTTCCTGTGCCTGTTCTTTGGGTCTCTGAGGTCAATGTGTTCTGTTGGCGTAATAAGCTGATATTAGCATTGTACACTGTATACATTAACTTCTTATGAATTTAACGCCTGACGTATTTCATAACATTTCAACGAAAAATGTTGCTGTTGGTCCCAACATATTGAAGATTATGCCACTATCTTACCTAAGAAATACCTGAACTTGATTGTATGTGCTTATCTCCAGATCATACGCCTGAAAATAGCTATCTATGGATCGTTTAAATTTGCTCTCAGTTGTTCTCGTTGTTTTCACAATTTAATTGCTATATATCAGCTAACAAAAGTTTAAAAACGGTTCAATAAATTACGCTCCCTAAACCGATACAATGAAAACAGGAAAGGGCACCCTGAGATAATCGGTATTTTAGCAAACTGAAGTCGGAAATTGCGCTTTTAAAGCAACACAAACGGCTTAGACAGAAAATAGAACCTGTCAGAATATAAACTAAGAATTAACAAATCAAAATTATGGGGTCGCATAATAACAACAGGAAAGAAGATATAAATTTCTTGACTTGTTGCTAGTTTTGTCAAAACACGCTTACGTTGATTTCCGGACAGTGATTTGTGGTCCTTTGGAATTTTTTCGCAATTTAATACCCATTGATAGTAACTTCAAGTGAACCTTCACGACATCCGACGTAATACTCAGCGGAAAAAAAAACAGTTTAAAATTCTCATACCGTCTTCAGACTCTTTACTAACGGTTTTACGTAGTTCGGTTAAGTTCGTTAAAGAATCTCTTTTGGCACGTATAAATAAAACCCATTTTCCATTTTTAGCCCCATAATTATGTTTCCATCAAGGAAGTTTTACTGAAGTTCATGGAACAATACGTGAAGGCATGCTTTCTTTCCGGCACGAAACTCGACAAGGAAGCCGTATTACTCGGTACGATACGAAACTATCAAAGTTTAGTGACGCAAGAAGAAACAAAGAGCAACACTATAAAGTTTACAAACTTACCTGTAGCGTGAGGGTCGTATCGATACAGAGACCTGAAGTAGTTATCTGTGAGAAAGAAAACAGAACAACATCAGTGATTTCAATATACCACACAGCGTAACAATACTTTTGAAGCGGTGTTTAGTATGTCAAATGACGCTACACAGAGCTCAAAAGAATAACCTTGTATAAGTCTTGCTCTGACCACGGCAGGCTTGACAGCCAAGTTGTCGTTGTGATCGGAAAACTTCGGTTTCACTCGCTTAAACTTCAACATTTTTCAACCTTCACCGCTCCTTTCACATTATTAAACGATCTAACAATGCTCTTTTGTCGGTTCACAGTGACCGTAGAGTACAAAGACATCAAGACTTCATTCCTATTGTAGTCTATTGTAAATACAGCAAAACCTTAGATGAAATTACAACCAAGTCTTCTCTCACACAACGAGCGATGTCAAGTCGTTTGCCAAATCGTCGGACGTTGGACCGAATTGTAGAAAATTGTCTAGTGAACCGAAGCACGTTCTCCAATCCCCTTCGCGGTTTTAGAATTTGCACTGAAGTGTAAATCTCTTGGATGTAAACCGTTGATGGGTGTATAGCTGTATTAATTTCTCTTCGCGAGTAGCACACGAGACTCGAAGCGTGATAGTGATGTATGCAGTGCCGCAGGTCAGTTCAGGACTCTTTCTTATTATAGAGATGTTATGACCAAGCGCCACGAGAACTAGGGATATTAATAGGTTTTTGACTTCATTAAACAAATTACATCTAATTATGCCAAATCATGCGGTCTGGTCCTTTCAAAGCAATCAAAAGGCACGGTTCGTTTACATTCCTGAGGCCAAGGAAGGAATCGTTTCTAAGCTATTAACACGAGCTCTCGAAATGACAAACTGATTGACGTTTTTGTTTTTCTTGGACTCACTTTCTTGTTTTTCAAGTGTGTTTGGTAAATTTTACGCTGCCTCGGGGCGTTTTTAGGCGTGGGAATTAGTCGGAAGCAAGGTTTGTTTACTGAGCAGTGACATTTGTTTGGTTTCGCCCTCCAGTCTGTCGATCAAACGAGTCATCTTGCAAAAGTTCAAGCAATGAAGTAAGAGAATCATAAACAACTTCTTTTCCAGGGTAGATAGAGACTGTTCTGTTCCCGAGCTTTGCACAGGTTAACTAGTTCGTTTAATAAAACAACTAAGTTAAAACCGCGTTTGTCCAAGCAACAATAGATTGTGTTGTTTTTTTGTCCTGTTATTGTTAGGCGCTTTCTCTCTTTGAACTACGTTTTGCCGCTTTCAAACTAGTGAAAATATTTAAACTACAAAAGTAGGAAAGGTATTAAATTTCCGGGCATAAGTCCTGCCTGTGAATTGAATTTTACGTTGTAACTCGGATGTGGACATTCCTCCGTCGGTTCTGCAGACTGACCGTTTTTTTTTTTTGAAGCAGGAATAGAACTTTCTTTTCATTGAGATTCTCATCAACCGTTGTGAACAAAAAACACAGAAAAACTGGAAGATAGTTCCTCTTTTCGTCGTCCAATACAACATCGTTTCAGAAATGAGTTATATCTGTGCTAAGCCAGCCACGCTTACTTAAGCGCTTTAGGATTTTAATCCCAAAAGATTTTACACTCGGTTACCTCGAAGAAATAGAACTTGAACCATCCTTCAATTTATTGGGCAAGATACATATTGTCTGCTTAGGTTTCTACATTCCCATACACAAAAACTAAAATTTTATGTTACCACAACAGTGTCATAGGATAAAAGTTCAGTGTATTTACCTGTCCTGAAGCCGCGAGCAGGTAAGGTGGCCGCGCGGGTCTTGTGAATCTCACTGAGGTCTGGGTGAGAGAGAGAGCCTTGATCCTTCACGAGATTCCCGGATGTCCCAGTGTTACTCGATGAGGTGTTCAAGGATTCATCGGATCCAGACTCCCCGGTTTGAATCGACTGACTGGAACGAGATTTGGGATCTTGTGGAAGCTCTGCATTGAAAAAAAAAGAAAGAAGATTTAAAATATTGTAAGGGACTCCTCAGTTATATAGAAAATGTTTCGTATGTGCAGAAGAGACGTTTTGTTGGATCTTTTAAAAACAGTACAAGAACGAGATCAAGGTAAAGTAAAATTTCGAGTTTCAATCTAGTTCCGTTCTAAGATCTCATTTCTCCATTTTGCTTAGCAGCTGAATAGGTCTCAATCTGACGAGATTAACGTGAAAGAAGATCCTCATGAAGCTAGATTTGAAAAAACTTAGTATTTAATACTGAAATATTTTCTGGAACATTATAGAAATAGAGAAGCAAATGATAGTAATATATCAATCTGACGAATAACGCTTATTCGCGTGCGGTTTTCATATACTGAAGACAACGACCTTCTAGATAGCAGTTTCGCATCAAAGAAAACAAAACAAGTTCTTACGCAAGCCAGCATGCAGCAGCAAGAATATAAAAAAAATTTCAGTATTCAAATTAAAGTATAAAGGACAGTTGTAAGTGACAAAGTTCATGTGTAGTGTACGAAGTAACGTAGACGGAGATCTCTGAGAAGAAACCCGTGCGACATGAAGTGGAACGTAACCAGTGAGAACGAAATAAAAGTAGGCGTAATCACAACAGTCGCTGCTCGGCCATACACTAGAAGCTATAGTGCAAATAAATACGATTTGGAAAAGTTTTAAGTTGTAATTTTAAGTGGTCTTTTTTTTGACTCCATTTCTTGACTTGTTCTGCCAAATTTTAAAATGTTTTTTCCAAGGCGATTGACAACTTCATTCCCAAGGTCTCTCTAGAGACGCTAGGAACCTGGTTAGGTGAGAGCGGTTCCGTGAGAGCACGTGTCTGAATATTCTCAGCAGATCAGTGTCCCGCTGTGAGGGTTGCGTGTCATTTCTCAAAACCAGAGCTGGACGTGCAACAATTCGTGTTGTAAACAGAAGCTCCGCAGGGTAACTAAACACCTTAGGTCTCTCGCTGATACAGCACTCTTGCTCTAAATTTCAGCTTCCTTAATGGGCTATTTACTTACTATTTTATTTGCTCGCCAAAATGAGAACAATTGGGAAAAAATATTCTACCCGGAAGCAATCTCTTCATCCTTTCTTTTCTCTTTCACCAATAGTAGTTTGTGACTGGTTTAGTGTCAATTTTCTAATGTTGAAGGATCTGCGTTGTAAGCATTCCAGGTTTGTTTGAAATGCAGAGTGGACGTGATGTAGTAACTAGTCTCCAAGGTTACGGTGACAAGATTATTAAGATTTAACATAGGCAACTATGGATTTAAAGCGATGTAATCTTCAAGGATTGGATTGCGACTTATTTTCTTAAAGCCGGAAATGTCAAGGAACAGTAAATTACATCGATGTTGACATGCACTTTAAATAAAACTTCTTTGTGATTACTTTCGAGTTATCGTTAATAATGCGCTATGAAAATAAAACACCGAGCTGTACGACGGCTACGTGTTGAATCTTTCGCGCTTTCCTCTTTATCGACAACTAATGAGGTGACAAAATTCCTTTTAGGAATCAATTAGTAGTTGTCAACATGCTCGCTCGTCATTCATGGCCAGCGAGGAATGCCTTTTAATTAGTCTCCCACTGTGTTGTACAACGTTCGCTATCGAGACTCGCGTCAGGATATAAAATCCGCCGATGGCGTGCAGGAATTTTGTCGCTTTTGTGAAGGCCCAAGTGTTACGCGAATAGTATTGAAAATCTCTTGAAGCTTACCCTGTATCAACCCGCGATCTATTTGTCGGCTGACAAACAACTCCAAGGCTGGATAACAAATCTGTTTATTGCGGTTTGGGACATTTAGCATCCTTCCTTGTCTTGATGACTTCTAGAAGCTGTTTTTGTGGTTAGAGTTTACGTAAAACAATTAAATGGTTTGCGGAGCATAACGTTATCAACACGAATTGTCACGTAACGTTTTCAATAGCACACTACATCTTTGTCCACGGCTTGTTCGCTTTTCCTATGAGACCGACGCTTGCGCGTAATATGGGCTATATTTCGTTATAATAAAGCTTGTGATAACAATATCGAAGTCTGTAAACTTTGAAAGAACATATCAGGAATGCGAAGCATTTGACACGTTGCTTTATTCTATTTTTTCTGGTGACAGACCGCTCCGCTGGTTTCCAGTTCTACTTATACTCTTCGGACTGAACTTTAAGCAGTCAAGTACATTTTGTATGCGTGATGTGTGAGGAAAAATAAAGAGTGTATAATGTTTGAAAGCGCGTAGTCTATCTTCTCAGATGTAAGGATAAGTTCAGTGAAACTAATGAAAACATCAATCAAGCATGGTTTATTTTGAGTAATGACTAGACGGTACCAAAACCATAAACCTGACCTCCGATTTTCTTAACAGTGATGGTGGAAATTATGCAAGTAAACAATAACCACAAGAATACTTCGACTCAAAATTGAAATGCAGTTTGTCTTTTTGCGTTCATAAAAATGAGTTCAGGGATTCTAGATTGCTCAAACTTGCATGTTCGCTTTAGCAATTCAGGGCAAATGGCACCTTTGAACAATAGAAACGAGAGATCCAGACTAATCCGCCATGCAGCAACGCGACCGGGTCGAAAGAAGTCTGTCTAGTAAATCAACACCGCAGATTCCATAAAGCAACAAGTAAATTCAAACACTTTACACATGATACTCACTCTGGCACAATGGACAAGGCTTGTCTACAAAGAGGCACGAATAGCATCGTGGATGTCCACAAGTATCAATGAGCCTTCTCTTGTGCGAATTATCGTATCTTTCTCCGCAGTCGGGGCAAGTTATGAATTTGGGTGAAGACCACTGAGTTTCCATTGCTGAAGGCATTGGTGTTACAAAATGCCGCTAATTCACTTCAATCTTTGGCTGTTTGCTGAAACATAAGTAAAACAACGTATGTAAACGACTCTGAAAACTAATGGAGCATTACTGTACTGCGCAGATTTGAATTCGAAATTTAGGAAAGAAAATTCGAGAGCTTGTTCACCTCAGGTACAGCCAAGATAAGTTGTGTAAGTATTCTCTTGATAAAGAATTTCAATCTGTTATGATTCAACTCTCGAGTATCCAAGTCTACCGGGACGAGCTCAGGTCCAATACAGTTATGAAGTCTTGTGACGGAAGCAGACAAAAAAAAAAACGCAAAATATAATACCCTGGGTGACAATTGGTTAAATATCCAGGACTTAATCAATTGATTGGAAAATGCCTTGATTGACAATGGGAACAATAGAAATGTCAAAAGACAAATCACAAGAAAAGATCTTAAAATGTTCATATATATATAGAGAAGAAAGTGCTGACGCGTAACAAGGTTTTGTACGCAGCTTAATCTTGTGGAACTGAAAAAATACATTAACATATTATAGAGCAATTTTGTAGATTGCGGCGAATTGACGCTCATTAAAATTGGTGAAATCATAAGTAGTGTAGGATCGTGCCGTTACGGTGGCTTTAAGGCGCGGAATGCAAGCTTCCAGCCGAGCAAACCTTTGCCACACGCACGCTCTTTTGGAAGCCTTTGTCTTTAAAATGAATTGGTGTAACGTTTGTAATATTTACCTCCCTCTCTTTCAATGGGCTCGAGACGAAAGTACAATTGGACAAGAAATCTTGAATTTCCTTATACACCTTGCAGTGAAGAGATTACTTGTTGATCTTAGTGTCTAATCCATTTTGTAAATGCTTTTCGTTTTTAAGTGTGTATGGTCTATATATAAGTATAATCTCTCCGGACTACGTGTAAAAGCTCACGTTGACCTAAGCTGGCCTTGTCGTGCGTATAGCAGGTTCATGAGTAGCTGTGGATGCCATCGCGATTTTGCAGCTAAACCCTCGCAAACCGCAGCACTTTATCTGTCTGGTTTTTCCACTTACGTCACTGCAAATGCTGGCGAAAAAGTCAATTAGAAGCTGTTGAACTTGAAGTATTAATCACTTAAATGAACCAATAGAAACGCAGAGAGTCACATCGTTGAGCGGTCAAGATACAGGAACGCAGCAAAGCAAACTTGCCGAAATGGAAAATTTATTTGATCTTCAAAACAAGCGGAAATCTTGTTAAAAACTAATTAGGCTGAAAAGCTGTGCTAAAAACGTCTCTAGGAGCAGCAACAAGATGCAAAGTCTTAACTGCCCACAACTTTCAAAACCACCTCCCCTGAAGTGAATCTATTGCTCGCCCTAACACAAGTGTGCGTCTATGAATTACAAAGAGGCCCAACACTTTGTAATCTTGACCGTTTAATAAATTCCAGTTTTTTCTTTTCTCAATAACGCGGACATTAGCTTCTTGTTATGTAATAGCCTAACCTAGCGCCAGGAACAGAGTATCTAGCAGCTGATAAGCCTTCTAAATGGAAAATCTTCAGTTGTAGTTCTTTAAATTAACGCCGAGTATTTTGCGCTTTCGAAGAAAAATCCAACGTCGTAGGCACGCAATGGTGCACACGGTTCAAAGGGCGCTTGCTTGTGGGCGTGTAAGTCTATCGGCTTCTCCGGTAAAGATGTCGGGAAAGACGTTTCGCTTCATCGAACCACTGCATTTCGCGCTTGACCATTCCAAACTGATGTGGGTGAATTTGGGAGGCGAATCAGCGCGCATTAATCAAAATACTATTCCTGCCGAACTAAGACATTGCGAGAGGTTTTTACAAGTCTCGTGTAAATTAGCACTTTATAGTTTATGATGTCCTATCTATGGACGAAAGAGATTCCTGTCCTAGCTCTTAATGGGTCGGTCTTTTTTTTTTAGTATTAAGAACCCAAAAGAAAATGCTTTACTGAGATGTATTAACGACAAAGACGTAATAATGAGCCAAGGCAGTCACCAAAAGCGAAAGCTAACATTTTAGAGCAAATTGTTCGAGAGCGACAACTTACGACAAAGTTACATTTTTAAGATGCCCCATTCTTTACGTAAGTCCTTTCGACACTTCCCTTTTAGCAATTTGTTTGAGTTATTTTTATGGAACCATCTGCTTGTTGCGTGTTTAGTATAATAAGGCATTCATCTGGGTACTTATCGTACTAAGCTAAAGGGGACAATGCTTTCAACCCACTCTCCGTGCGGTTTTTTTTTTCTATTATCACGCCTACAACTTTGAAAAAGCTCCCACTCTCATTCAAGAGGTTATTTCTACCGCAAACGTACCTCACACTCAGAAAATGAACAAAAACTTGGACATTTACTCAATCTGAAGTACTAAAACAAAGAGAAATAGGTAAGGTATCTCAACATTCTTTTTAATACCCCATTGATTGCGGTAACTTTGCATGCATGTCCTTCTATGAAAAACTTTCAACTATTGATTTCGCACTCTTATTGTGAAGGGCAATAGATTTTCGACCCCCAGAGTGATTTCCCGTATAAACCAAATATTCAAACAAATGTCGATAGTAGATTTAAAAAATAAAAGACTAAATAAAGCCAAATTAAATATTGGCGCTTCTGAACAAAACAGGTCAGTATAAGCGTGTCAGCTGTGAGTATATGTAGCGTGCACTATTTGCCTGATTTATCCCGCATGAAGTCTCAGAGCACGGAATGAGAACTCGACAAATCGTAATCTATTATTCCCTGAAACTTTGGGTATTGAGGCCGTATTTCTTTATTTTCTGTAGTTGTGCTGATCTCATAAAAAATATTTCGAGCTTTAAAGCTTTGTTTCCTTGCTTACGATCTTATGGTACGAAGCAAAACTCGAGTTAATTAATAAATTCAATAATTGTATGTTTAAGTATCAAACTCCTATTCTCCCTTCCTCTTTACCTTAATCCTCTCAAATCCACTTACCTCTTATTTGGAAAAGATTTCGCTATGAGAGTGTGTGTGTTTGTCAAACTAAAAATGGCCCCGCGAATTATACTAGAACATTCAGATAACAATGAACTGACGCATTCATTCCATAAATATACCGTGGTAGCTCTCCCTGGATATTGCCAGCTCCACAGTTAATACTCCAAACAAATCTTCAATATGAGCTTTCTGAAGTGTGGTATTTGGTTAAGAATTATGTTTGAGAACACTATTTACTATATATACAGACCTACGTCCTTCCTCATGGATGCCTCACCCACGGCGGTTTCCGAGGCGTGATTTCAAAACCGGTGTCTTGTACAGTACTTTCAAGTGTTTCCGAGCAAAAAGTGGATTTTTTCGAGTTTTTTGGAACAATCTTCTTCAATTTTACTGACGTGGAAACCCGTAGCCACGTGAAAAAGTTAATAAAATTGTTTAATAAAAATCTATAACACTAAACGGTCTCTTTTATAAAAATGTTTTTAATAAGCATCTCTTTGTTCTAAGCGGGATTTATTCCTCGCATTCCAACTACAAATAGTGGTATTGTTTTTAAAGACAAAGACGAATAAAATATAAGTTCAATTTATTGTTCTTAGAATGGTTTGTTCACGAAACTTGATTATACCCGCGAAACCTAGTTTATCCTGTTGTAAGTAAACAGTCATAGTCTCTGACAGCGGCACACAACTAAGCATTCGTCAGCACTATGGTCTCCATGGAAGCTTCATCGAAAATAACGGAAAGCATTTCCGCCGTAGTAAATCGATAATTCTTAATACGTTATATAAACCTTCTTTTTTGATATACTGAAGTCACACAATATATTCGAACTATTCTAAACAAGTTATTAGTTTTACAACAAATGTTTCTTGCGGTAAATTATGGAAAAGACTAACTAGAACGGAAATGTTTTCTGATCAACGTCACCTGCTATCAGACGAACGAATATTATGCAAAAAACACCGCGTCGACAATATTAATGCATCATCAGCAAGGACAGACAAATTAATCACATGATCTGATTTGACGAATATAGCTCGTTGGTTTGCGTGTGATGAAATAAGCGACAGTATGTTACCATCTTACACTTACATGTGAGTATTTTCTACTGTGTTTAAATTTTACGTTCGTGAGAGAAACAAATAAGAAAAAAGTCACGAACTACCTAAAGGCTAATAAAGTAAATAGAAACTAAGTAAAATTTTCTCACAGAATAAACAACCGGAAGACTTTGTACTATATGACTCATCAAAGTGAGAAGATCGCGTGAGGGGAATGTAGCGTAAAAACTTGCTGCCTCACTGAGCAGACCGTTCAACAAGCGGAAAGCGAAAGTGATTGCAACAAAGTTTCTTATTTTGTGGATGACCAAATGAATCCGGCTCTAAAAAGCAAACAGTGAGTTTTTGGTTGTTATCAAAAACTGATCTGTCAGTAACTTGGATTATTAATAATAACTTATTATCCAAACGAAAAAAATTGCAAAACTCAGCAGCCACTAAGTTTGCACCTATACAGAAACCGCGTTTCATAGCTTGTAAAACTGCAGCAAAATTACAATTCCTAAGAAAGATGTTGCGATTTAACTGATTTAAAAATCGGCTGTGGTAGCATTTATGATCAAGTACTGAATTTGTAATTTATAATGAAAATAAAGAAAACAGTCAAATTGTTAGACTTAATACAGAACTTTTGATTCGCTTCTGTTACAATCCGAAACTGGCGGGAAATGGTGTGCCCCACGCTCGCCAGTGGATTTGCTAGTACGTTGTCAAACACATTTCTTTCAACGAAGACATTAACGATTTTGTAAAGGTCGGCCTCGTGTGCAGCTCTATGGATAACGCGTGCCATTCAACAGCAGATTTGCTCATTAATGAATTATACTACAATGGTTAAGCTGACAGTGAGCCGTCACTGCATGCGATGACCCCAGCTACCATAAAGGATGAAAGTGTCTATTGGATGTTAACATATTTCACGAGGAGGTTATAATTTAACATCTAAGAAATAAGTTTAAGTTATGTAACTTTGTTCGTAAAGGAAAACTTTAGCATGTTTGGAACAAAATATTGTAAATAATATTTATGAAGTAATGCACGAGTTCATACCTTTTGAATAATTGTCAATATTCTTCTGAAGTACTCTTGTCCTAAGCAATAGTGCTCTGATCGGTTGTTCTATAACACGGCATTACTTGACACCGCGCTGTCTAAAGTTATTATGGCAACAACTTGCTTAGAACCATTTTATATTTCGCACAAGGAAGGCTGCTAGTGGCGTGGGTGGATGTCATCACCTTTGACGTCATAAGTTTCTATCTAATTTATTTTCAGCGTATTTCTTTGTTTAATATCTCATTAAGATACAATCTTGAGAGGCCAATAATATAGATTGCACTAAAGTCTATTGTCTTTCTTAATTGTTTCGTGTAAGATGCAGTCGTTTTGCGTCAAATTACTCGCAAAATGGCGGAAACCCAATTTACGATTTAAGCCGACGTCACACGAAGGTCAAACGAACAAAGTTGACGGCTGACGAAACTTGATCGTAAAAACCAGGCTAACTGTTTGTTTGAAGCAACTCACTCGTGACAAGTCGAGTGTCTTACGAACAGAGCCGACGATGTCCGAAATTGCAACGACTCTTAATAGCTTGTGACCTTGAATGACACGATAATTTTCTTTTGGCAACTTGTCGGTTTATTGTAATACTGACTAGGCACTGGTCACCAGGTTTGATTCGTTCAGTGAGTTTTAGATTTTAATTTTCGATTTTGCGTTTGTCGCCTAGACAACCCACAAATGTTGGTCACTTGGACAGAAAGAAAACCACAAACCTTTTGTAATTGAGCGAAATGAGGCAAAGTTTTAACAGAAAGCATAACAGGAAGGTTATGATTAATTTAATTCTTTAGCTGGACAGACAGTTTTGAAAACAATGCCAAAAATGAAAAGAAAGTTAAAACTACCGTTTTTAAGTGTCCTTTCGTTGCAAGTTATAGAGATATATGTAAGAAAAAACTAGTTCCGGAAATGACAGTTGGATGATCGAGGAATGTAAATTATATAAATAGTGAGGGAAAGTTCTTTCACATAACTATGAATTGAGCGACAACAACAAAACAAAAGAGATTCACATCCGGTTGACAAAAAGGCATTCTAAATATTTTCTGCGTTTAAGTTAGTTATAACATGAAAGGAAACAAAATTCCGAGTGAAAATAAGACAAGACCTTTGTTTAAAATGAATGCCCGGTCCAGTTCACACCGTGACGACATGACAAGCCTCATGTCGATGTTTTATGTTTCTAGTGTGAACAGCACAATAAAATGACAAAGCAGAAACAAAGGAATACACACTCCGAAAATGTTGTTAAGTCGCTATGAAGAGCGAGACGTAACTGTGTCACAATTATGTGAAATTTATATGATCATTCTTCACTTTGAGTCACAATTAATAACAACAGGCTAGTCATGAATACTTGAATGACGTATTGACTGAAAATTAAAGTAAATTATACAGGGGTTAGATGTGCACCTCTTAAAGATTACTATTAACTTTGGGTTGTATTTGTGGTTAGGACTTTGCTTTGACTTTGAGAAGCAACCACAGTTCTTCGTTCTCTCTCAACGAATGAAGAAAGGTAACACCCTTCTGTCGAACTCAGTGGAAAATTGTGGACGGTGGCAATTATTAATGCAGGTTTGATATAGAAAGATGTGTGCAACACCATCAGGAAATTACTGCTGTCGTGTTGCCACGGTTACTCGTTCTCTAGCTCTGCAACTATTGGGGAGCGTACTGTTCACTTTTTTAAAAATCTGGGCAGCAAATACGTTACCATGCAGTTACCATTTTGTTGATGTATTTAAAATCACAAAATGAGAGGCCAAATTTTAAAGTCCGGTATATTTTGTTCATTTTAAGAGTAGAAAAAGTACTTTTTCCATAGAAGGTGGAAATGGTGGAAGCTTTCTGAACGCCTTGACCCCTCTCAGCGAAAATTACGTTTGCAGTACTTGTTTGGGATTAAAAGGGCTTTTGGCTCATTAATCCACGCGGATCTGCGAAAACAAATTTCCCTTGGTGGAAGGACTGTCTTCCGGCTCTTTAATAAAGCCTGAATGTTGTTAGGTGTGTCCAAAATGTCTTAAATTGATTAGCGGGAAATAACAAGCTTCAAAACATTCTTGTAGAAGCGGGGGCGTAATATTGTTGACGGCAAACCGTTCACAAAGTCACGGCAGTCAAAGTGACGTCATGTTTCATATGAATGAATTTCCCGCTGTCAGTAAAATGTTCAGTGCTATTAACATAGCACTGATCGTCAGAAAACAAATCAAATGACTGTGGATAATTTCTTGTCTTTGGAATGACCTATTCTTAACAATTACCTCACTACATACTGACAACCTCGTGTAGCTGAAATCAGGAAGTCACGCCAGCTTATCAGTTTTAGAGTTTAGTTAAACCGTCTATCACAAGTAATTAGTAAGTAGATGAATGGCTATAAATGCACTACTCTGTCAAAAGGAAACCACGATGCCACACTTTTTCATAATTAAAAATGTTGTAAATATTCGTAAGGCGATTTGTAGTTTTACTTCCGATTGACGTCAATAGTTTCCAATGGAACACAACATGGAGTCTTCAGTATTTTTTTCAAACTGCACTTGTTTGGTTTTAATTTAAGTCAACAAGTTTGACTTTGTCACGTACAAGTGATAAGTTCTCCGTAAGCAAATAGCAATTTAATAGAGATTTACTTTTAACTTGTGAATTTAATCAAAAGGATTTTTCAAAACGTTCGATATCGACTAAAGTGCAATCAAATATTCACGGGCAATATCATTAAGACTGCTTTTAGCATTGTTCCAAGTTGTAAATATACTTTTGTTAACTACTGCTTCCTTTCTAGTTTAACATTAGATCAATTAAAATTAAGTTACAAAGCAATTAATTAAAACAGGGAAGGAAATAAAACAAAATAACATATTGTTTATACGGATAGAAATTGTTTGATAGTTTAACACACCCATATTCCGTCTTTGATTGTCTTTGTGATCTAAAGTACATCAGAAATCAGTTCCCATAACCGTGGGCTGGTGCGGAATAAACATAGCCTAAAGCAAAGCCCAAGAAACAAAAACATATTTAGCTAAGGATTTCAACTAGGAAGGCTATTGTTAAGAGATCATTTTGGACAGTCAGCAAAACGTCAACGAATCTTGTCTCACTGAAAAGTGTAATGCACTAATGGTTCTTCGAGGTGTTTTCATCGCTTGATCATTCATAAAAAAAAAACTGAAGCTCGAGAGCAGTACATTAATTCAATATCTAAGAAATTAGTAGGACAATTTAAATTAATCTCTGAGGCAAACATACTTTGAAAACAACCAGTGTGAAATTGTCCTGTCAGGTTGTATTTCCTTTTGGCTCTTACAGTTTGGGTTAATGGCAAAACGTCCACTGGAAACCACCAGATAACCTCTCAAAACAGTGGGCGCCCCAGAGTGGGCGTTATCAAAACCCTCTCATGAAATAGCCAACCATATTTCCTGGCAAAGAAATGCTGTACGAAAGCTGAGGGACCTTTCGAGGACTTTTAGTTGACTGTATTCCCGTTTAAAAATGGTGTAAAGTTCGGCTTCTTTTATGAGTTACGTGTCCACGCGTGACTTTGACTTTGAACTGTCGTTACTTCGTCGTAATGTTTATGTTTTTTTGAGGAGAAAAATAAATATTTGATATAGTTTCTAGTCCGAGGTCGTAAGATCTTATTACCAAAAAGATGGAAGACAGACTTGCTCTGTATGAGAAAGGTCTAAGACCACAGCAACGAAGTAACCTGATTTTGTGTATTTTGTGGGAGTTTATACTGGCTATACCAGCGGTAAGGAAATATACCCGTGAAATGTATGATAAAAAATGATCCTTGAACCTGTCTAAGCTCAAACTTCCTGTAACCCCTGCTGTTCCATGCTACAAGCGACTTGTTTGGCCTATTGATAAATCTTCATGCTGGTGAAACCGCTAAGTACTATACGTTTTGAACTTCAGTTTGCATAAGAACGTTTTACACTTTGTTACCGGAAACATGATAAAAATTGGAGAAAAACTAGCACCTCAGAATACACCACGACGGAAAGAGAAGGCACGACAACTAGAATTTCAAGACTGTTATGGCCATTTATTTTCGTTCTTCAGTGTTCACTGAAATGCGAAAGGTGAAATTTGAAAAATATTTAATCCAGGATTAACTAGTAGATTATCTATACCAATGGGGCTAAACAAGTGCAAAATTGTTCTTGTTCAGCTGGTGATCAACATGTAAGTGAAAACAGATTGCAACTAAGTGAGCAAATTTATGCAAGGGCTCAGTCGACGGAAAACGTTGATATTCGGAAGCTAGACATACAGGCAGATGTTATTCAAAAAGATTTGCCCACGAGTACGTGCAATGAATATTTAAAACGTGTAACGAATATCGCTTCTAAATCATACGAAATATGAGACCCCAGAGATTGGCTGCGGAGTGAGCTGAATAATGGTGGTAATTGTGGAAATTGTAAGCAGTCAATATACAGACAAAACACACAGCGTTACAATACTTACCTGGCTGAAAGGAAGAAGGGTCTAGCTGCAAATCCTTCAGCTTCGATTTTGAAAGCCGAATGTTGACCGTCCAAGACCTGGATAGAACTGAGAAGCAACCAGAAGGAAATTGGTTTATCTTAAGTGTATTTTTTTACACCGCGTGGGTAGAAACGTGTGTCCACTAAAAATAAACACTCACGTCCGAAACTATTTAACTTGGTTAGTGGATTGGATTACAAACCCGGGAAACAGTGGCCATGATGCGGCTGTCTACAGAAACTTAAGCTACCTTACATCCTCTTTTAAATTGGATTGTTTTTAATATATCAAGCATCCCCGGGGAAACCAGAGAGGGAAAATGTTTATTTGGCGCCGAACAAATTAATTAGGCCGGTTTTTACAAATGTTTGGATATTATAACTTTTATATACTTTTCTTAACACTTTTCCGCACGATTCTTGTTTTGTATTTCATCCAGGAACTTACTGGAATACCGCAGATTCTTTGAGGTGTAAACAAGAAAAGACTTTGCAACCTTTCTAAAGAATTGAGGGTTTTTTGGGCGGAAATTATCTCTCGTGAGTGACTTCGTGCGCATTTTATTTTAATTTATGATCTAATCATATTTGCCACTCTATTCCCCTTTGACCCTGCACGCATATTGCAGTCAAGTTAGCAAAACACGTGCGTAGGTTGTTTCCTGAATAAACTTTTAATTTACCAGGTGTTTCGGTCAGAGAGTCGCTGTAAAGACACTTAAACAACCAAGACAAAGGGTAATAAGATACGATAAAAAATAAGTTGTAACTATAGATAAAGTACAACCTTAGTCACCGTACGGTCAGTTTTTCTGTTTTTTAGTGTATACACACGTTTCTGTTGCTTCTCTGGTTAGACTGATTAATGATCATGTGATAGATACTATAACCTGTCACTGAAGCAACTAATCAGTATAGTCAAGAAAACGGTTAAATATTAAATTGAAACGTTCATTCCCTGAAGAAGTCAGGCCGTTCCTGACGAAATATTGCAAATATAAGGGTTCAATCCAACCGTACGGTCAGTTTTTCTGTTTTCAGTTCCTTGTATCTCAAATTTTGCTGATCAGATCCACCAGGATCCGGTTCCTTTGCTTTGTCCGTTGGCCTTTTTTCAAGTTTAAAGGTTCATATATATGCTAACCAGGATTTAAAGGACTTTGCTAACCAGGATCTGGGTCGGATCCAGGATTTCACAGAGGGTGGTTCGATATTAGGACCGCTGAAGGCGGTCCCCTGTAGGGTGTCCGGGGGCATCCTCGCCCGGAAAATTTTGAAATTCAAGTCCTTGGAAATGCGATTTCCGACGTTTTGGGCCAAGTCATGGTGTTTTGAGGTCTCATTTTTTTAAGCCAAAATGTCACCCTTTTTCACCAAAATATTGCAAAACTATGTTAAAACAATCAAAATTATGTATTCGTATTCAAATTTGCATTTACAAAACTATGTGTAAATATATTGCTTTGACGTCAGCGGTTCCAATTTGGGGGGTTCGACCGAACCCCCAGAATCCCCCCTAGATCCGCCCCAGAGGATTATTATTAAGCCTTACAACCCGCCACAGAAATTAGTACAAACCTGTGATTTCTGTAATTATAAAACTCTTAATACAATTGTAATATATGTATATCTCCTTTCAGATCGAATAAAAATCTCATTAAATCTATAAGGTTTGTGGCGCGGTGCTGGTTTTTTAACGAAACACGGGGGCTTTCCTCTTAACCCAACAATGGTTTCTGGAGGATCAAGGCAGCAAACAAATTCGACCTCTATTTCAGAATGTTGGGACAAACTAACAACTGAAGATACACCGACTAAAAAGAATAATAGGAGGGAAAGAGAAATACAGTGTTTGGTTATATTGGTTGTATATCAACTTTTGTTCTCTCTTTGCAATGAGTGCCAGGCCTAGGTCTCGGCTTACGCGTACTTGCAGCTAATATTCTAAACATTCAAATTATTTAAGAAAATTTAATGAAACGGCAGCTTTAATGGAAATTTTTACAGTATACATAATGTGAAATCAGACACCTACGTGACACTGCCTGTCTAAAGGTCGAAAGATAAATTGTGTGAAATTCAGTATCATCACACAAAGAATAGCTATTGACGAGAGAGACAATCGATTCCGTGGCGGATATAAATGTTATATTCTCATCTTTGGTTTTTATCAGCACTTGCTAACACACAGGAAGAGGAAGTTATCGATCGCGGTAAAACAGCGACAATAAAAAATTCA
>Ga0126337_10000396_pt1 | contig 21434 bp, 12 predicted proteins | sample DipCmetagenome_FD_92527 | JGI IMG/M metagenome (GOLD analysis project Ga0126337, IMG submission 92527) | Coral microbial communities from La Bocana,Puerto Morelos, Mexico - Diploria C A metagenome | ecosystem: Host-associated > Invertebrates > Cnidaria > Coral | place: La Bocana,Puerto Morelos...
GTTAGGTATTATTTTTGTGTGATCGTTTTTATTTTAGACTTACCGTAAGGTGAAATTGTAACAATATTAAAGCGTTGTGAATGTGAACTTGCGTGACAACCTAATTTGCATAATGAAGTGAGATATTCGCACAAAGCACAGAAAGTTCGAGGTTGCCGTGGGAAAGGAAAATAAAAAGCGCAAGGTATTTTTACATTTCTGTGCTTCCTAGGATCATTATCAGTAGTATTTGGTGCTGTTTTTATTTAAGGGTCTATACCCAGCTACTGATAATGATCCACCTTTTCTTAGCAGAATTCGGTTGTTTTTTTCAGTCTTTGCATTTACTTATGACCCAAGATAGTTCACTGAGAAAAGTTTGAGGGAAAACTTTTTTCCGACCCGAAATGCGGTGGACCGCTTTTAGAGAGACTGCCACTTAAAATCATTGTAGATATTAAAGCCCGGGAACAATATCAGAAGAGATTGTTCACGGTAAGCGAAATTTTAAGGAAAATAGGAATTGATTTTATTTCAGATTTTCTGTTGAAAGCTCGAGTTTTAATTTACCGCAGTTTAAATACAAAATTCTCTATTTTTAAAAAAGAAATCACGCTCAAGAATGGCGAAGCGATTTGCTCACGCTATCAGCGTCACTATCGGGATTTTGAGCACGCTTACGTATACTGAATTTGATTGCGCGGCTCTGCTAGCTATGTTATAAAGCGTTTCAGTTAGAGAAAATCATCCTTGGTGCCCTTTACTGAAAGACAACAGCGTTTCTCATGTGCCGAACTTAATGCATGAACTATTAACGTTTGACAAGTACACATTCTTTTTCTCTTCTTTAAACTGTATTTAAACACAGTCTATGTCGGTTAATTGCCAGGCGTACTCTTGTTACCTGCACGGAGTTAGCCAAGTTTAGGATCACCTCACTTCGCTGCGTTTGTTCATTCTCGTCCGTTTTACACAAAACGTCTTTTGTATACTTTTTAAATCTTATTTGTTTTTAAGGATTGACATTCTTGAGCTTCAAGTACTCTCACGAGCTTGCTGATTCATCGTTTGTCAGTTTTCAGTTATCGATCCCTTGCGCGTAGTCATCGAATCTAACGAGATTCAACAGTATGAAGACATGACAGATCATCGCAATTATGTACACAACTTAAGCAGTTGCGAAATTAAAGCCTGAAAAAAATTCAGGCCTGAACGGGATTCGAACCCATGACCTCTGCAATACTGGTGCTGTACTCTACCAACTGAGCCATCAAGCTATCCGTGGAGGCTGGTCAACGTGACTTCCTAATGATACCGTTGAAAGGTGAAGAATGCAAACTTAGTTACTAACTATGATTTGAAGCCTGAAGAAAATTCAGGCCTGCACAGGATTCGAACCCAGGCCTCTGCGATACCCGTGCATTACTCTACCAACTGATCGGATGAGTTATCAAGCACTGAATCTTCAATTCCCTGGCTTGTACTTGGATTTATATTGTAGAAACAAGCAGATGCCTCCAAATGCATCAGAAGAATATATCAGAAATGTTAAGCATTGCAGCAAAGGTCTAATATTTTAAACCATGTATCATTGAACAACCGTCAAATCGACTTCGATAACGCGGCTCGATTCGTCCACGAACGCAGTGCCATGTTCCAAGACTGTACGAAATTAAAGAGAAAGACAGGTAACCTTTATAAATATCTCAGTGCTTATTTTTTTATTGTACCTGGCAAATTAAGGAATAGATATCTCTCTGAGTTATTTGTTTGTTTATTTATTTTTTCTAACATAGGGCAGTTATTCTTTTGTATAAAGAAACTTACTATTTTCTAGTTAAAACGAAAGATCGATTAGAGACAAATAAATATAATGCAGTCGCAATTATTCTTATCTTTTACGTCTTTCACCTGTACGCCTCAATTTGGACCAGTCCCATAATTAAGGAACGTCGATTTACAACTAATTGTGTGCAATTGTTGTCGTAATTAATAGTCTGCAGTTCGTTTGAGCATCCAGGCTGGATAAAGATGTTGACGAAGCTTTGCAAGGGTGGATTCCTCTGTTTGAAAATACTCGCGATATATTATACATTGTACATTCAATGTTTTTCGTTTCGTGTTTGGCGATTGTTTTGTTAACGGGTAACAGAAATTCCTACCAGTTCAAAGACTCGACTTAAAACATTGAGTCAAAAACTAGGTGTGGCTTATCTCTTTAACGATTGTGTAGTTGACCTCCCTCGTTTTTGGTTTGTTCTCCCATTATTTTTCAAGCACAGAATGGAGGTTACGACTCATAGTACCAGAGTACATTTTACTATTTTAGATTGCGTTTTTGATGATATGCGCGCGCGCCTTCGCAGGTTGCACCAGATTGACACTATGACCGTGTATTTTTGACCGAAAGCTTTAGGCCGTCTTTGCCCAACAACTATTGTGTATCGTTTGTTAGGGTTGCAACTAATATTTGTCCATCGTAAAATCGATGCTTTTCAGTATCCGTGTACGCGATTTGCAAACAAGATTGAACGTCAGTGTACTGTGGAATAAATGACCGATAATTCTTCACCTGTAAGCGAGTGGTAAACACGTGCGTGTTAAAGAAAAGAAAAGAAACAAAGTCTCGTTTCCACGTGTTGTTTTGAAGCCCTGTAAAAGCCTAATGGTGTCCTATTCCTTGAAAGGATTAATGTAAGTTGGCAATCATTTGTTTAAATAACAGTCGAAGTGCGAAGATAATTTGATCAATTTCAAGTTCCAAGTTATAGCTACAGGTACTGTCTCATTCGTAGTAAAGAAGACAAAACTATATGAAACAGGCAAAATATTTGGTTTCATAGATAGGTATTCGTGAAAATGTTATTGTGAGTTTAAATTTAATAATCACATTTTTAATTGTACTTCTGTGCCGAGAAGATATTAACGGGAAATGGTCCACGGAATTTTTAAATGATATTGTTTCACTCAGTTAACACAGAGCATCCTGATTTTATGGTGTCCTTATTCAGAAAAACGTTTTATTTAAATGGCAACCAACGACGAAAACTGTGGAGCCAATTATATCAATTAAAGCCTTCAGCTTGTATCTTTTTAAAGTGGGTTCTTTTAAATGTTGAAATATCATGGCGTTGAGCCGAAAAAAGTGTAAACTGAAGTGCTTTCCGAAGAAGTCTGTTTATGTTCATGCTTTCTTCATTCAAGAAAGAAATCTTACTATCTTACCAAGTTAATTTTGATATGAAATACAACTCAGAACAAATACAATTCATGTTGTTAGATAACAACTGACTAAAATTCCAAAAATTAATATCTCAGGGACAATAAACTTATTATTCTAATATCGCGCTGCTTAGTAAAGAAAATTCACTGTAATAAGCAGATGTTTCGAGCATCGCGAAGACACAATTGCAAACTGTGAAACTCTTGGCCTCGGCTGAACTTTGAAGAACACCCGTACTTTTCACAGGTGTTTTCGCTAAATGACAGTCCGTTTTCTTTGAAACTTTTGTCTGAATGATTTATGAGCCTCTGTCGGTGAGGAACTGCGCTTGCGTGTCGACTTGTTTGCAAACAAATCCTAAGATCCCCGAATTCATAACATTGAATTAAATTTTACTGTTGCAATTATTTTGAGCTGAGATTTTGAATTTTCTTTTCATCACTCCGAGAGTAAATTTGGCAACGCTCTGAACTAGTTCACTTTGCTTCTAATTAATTCAGCAGTTTGCCCTCGCGAAAATAGGTTATTCTTTAGCCTTCTATATAATTTATGTTCTAATTTGCTAGACACCTTTTAAATCTTGGTTTAATTTGCTAAATGGGAGGCCTGTGGTTTTAGCATTAGTCTTTTTGCGGCAATAACAAACTACTATTGACTAGAAAAAAGTCTTGAGTCTGAAAACATATAAAAGTGCTACTTCATTTTTGGCAACAGGGCTTTAGCATTTTTTAAAATACTAGTGTTTGGTCGAAAGCGGTCCCTTAGAAATTTGTCATTAAAAAAAATCGCAAACAAAGAGAGTTCTCACATGCCAGCAGCTATTAAAAAAACACTGAAATGAATCATGGCGATTTCACAACTATGCACTATATCAGTATTGAATCGCTAGTAACTAAACAATCAGAAAAGACTTGCTGTGTGCGTTTCATTCATTTTATTTTATTCCTATCCTGCAACAATACAATTCTCGTTTTCTTTATCAAAATGGCATCCGCTCTGGAGCTTGAACAATACATAACCAACTCAGACTTGTTTAGGTAATTGTCTCCTCCCTTCTAAGTCAGCTGATTCTTGCTATATAAGCTGCTGTTTCTCGCGTTAGTTGCATATCATCTAATTGCTATTCTGTTCTTCGATGCTAATGTTTTCACCTACACAAACCGTCCATTAATTAGCTGAAAAGATCCCCAAACCTTCAGTGAAGACCAATATCAATTATTTGATTGCTTTCTTTCTGAGTTTTCTTTTATTTCATAAGAAAACGCAGTTTAGACGCAGTTCTACAAGACTCAGTGAACGATAGAACACAAAAACCTTTTCTTGTAAACACGTTCAAGCGGATTTGTTAGGATTTCTTCTTTGTTGCTGTTGTCGAGTGAATATGATCTGCGCGTAAAGGCAGCAACTGGCCTCGTTACCTGGTGCGTAGTGCGTATTTTTCTGTCGTTGAAATGCGTGTAAAAAAGTGTTCTCAGTCCGCTGTCAGTTTCAAAGGCGAGTCGGCTTCTGTTTTTTTGTTAAATATCCACAAAATTTATTAAAAAGGGTAATCTATTACGCGAAATGTCGGCTACAATACGAAGGAATAAATCACATCAGCACAAAAGGTTTTTTGATTAAAATCGCCATGGAATCACAAAGAGATATGATTTTGAATGGCGTTTCTTTTCCAATCATTCGTATCCTTACCGTTGGTATTGTACTTCTTTCAAGCCAATTTAAAAGTAGCTTTACTCTTTACGAGATGTTTGCAAAAAGATGCAAAAGATAAGGAGAATATTACACTCAAGGAACAAACTCAAAGCGGCGTCCTTTTACTGAAAGATACGATTTTAGCACATGCATGGCACAATTATCTTTGATTTACGAGTGTTAAGACTGGAAAAGAGAGAAGGGGAAAAGAGCGTTTTGCGAGAAAAGTAAAACAAAGACCGGGTTTGCAGTTTAAGCGCTTGAATTTATCGTGGGCGTTTTCAAAGAATTTTACATAACTCTTGTCTGGATTTAGCCGTAAATTCATCGTCATTTATCACCTTAGAAAGTAATTCAAATCTATCTAGGGATTTTAGTGTTAACTGTTAAATCCTCAAGGCTTAGCAACAGAAATTCAATTAATGACGCGGTGTGTTACAAACGTTCAGACTTCCCTGAAGATAGAGTAAAATCAAATGAGGCAAAGTATTGCAGACGGCAAATTAAACCTCGCGGATGCCAACGACATCAGATTTGTTTTATAAACAGGTTTATATTTTCGCCACCCTTTACTTCATCGCTCATGTTAAATTATGCCGCAGTTGTTGCTTAACTCTAGAGATAAATAAAGTTTGCTTGCGAAAATTTTAATTTGTGGTTTGTTTGGGGATTTTATAATCAGAGTCAAAGCCTAACCCAACATAACCGTTTTATTGCCGGCCAAATACTACTAAGCCACCGGTTGTAATTGTTTAAAGACGATTTTCTTGTTCACACATAAAATAGAACAAGTTCGCTCCTCGAGGGAGGAAGTTTTCGGAAGTCTAAGCGTGAAAAAGTTATTTACTGTGCGTATTTCGATTCAAACTTGAATAGCATTTACTGTTTTCCTCTGATGTGGGTAGCGTTTAGTGAGGCAATTAAGGCTAGCAGCACTTCGGAGTAAACGGAATTATTCATTACGAGTACCCTTAATTGCGAAGCCTTAATGTAATCCTTCCATAATGTCGTTCTCATCTATAATGGATAGTTTGTGAGGAAAGGAGATCGTGAATCTGACTTCATTTTTAAATGGAGTAAAAGGTTTACATTTAACGTTTGCCCGATGTTGTGATTGAGCAGTAGTAAAGTACTGAAGTATCACAATAGCGAAATGTAAATAAAGTACGCTTTCTTGCACTTACGCTTCCTGCTCTCAGAGAGCTTTTTATAACTTAAAGTAACATATCCGTATAAATAAGAAGTGCGGCAGCTGTTCTGCGAATTTCACTCTTCTAGTACAAACCGTACAATTATTTTTTGCCATAAACACGAACAACTCTCCAATTAGGCCACAAAACTGACGAACAATGTGGAATAATTAACGGATTGCTGTGTTAAACAATATCTCTCTTTACAAGTGTGCTTCCCCCATTGTTTGGCGCACTGATCGAGCATGCGCGCTGCTGCACGTGAGGACTCGTGATTGGTCCGTTTTTGGCAGGTGCGTTGCACATTACATTGCTCCTCGAGAAAACCATTTCAGTGTCAATCTTGGTCTTGACGCTCTGCTAGGTTCTCTAATGCTAATATTTACTTTAGCTTCAAGCAAATTGTTTAGTTACTATTGAAAATGCCAAAGTCGTTCTTGGTCAAGAAATCAACTGGAGTATCATCCCAGCACAGCAGGGGAGCCGAAGGTAAACCACCTTTTTGATATCTTAGTTGAAAGTAGCTAAAATCACGACTTTTACAAAATATTGTGGCTTGTGAATGTAACAAGTAGATGTCAAATATGCCCGCCTCCAATCCGGCTAATTTTCCGTAAGCGAATTTCCTCGGTTAAAAAGATCTAAAACGTGCTTGCACTTTGGTTTAGAATCGCAGGGCCAGAGGCCTCACAGGTGATAAAATTAACTACACGTTTTAACATATCCCGGTATAAGAAAATCGGTGAAATAATTGAGAATCCCCGCCGAGTGTACCCTGAAGAAAGCGCATTCAACCCGCAATTCAAAATCAACAAACCTTTATATCTACAAAAGTAAATAATCAATTCACGTAAAGAAAAAATCTTACTCCAACTCGGATAACATTATCAGAGTCGATAGCTTTAAAATCCGACAATCAAGGCCCTTGAAAGGATTGCTCTGTTAAGTGATCCTCTAGAATTAAACGATTTCCACTCTACGCCGGAGAGAAATTATTGTCGAATCACTGAATCGCCTCGAAACTCAAAACGGTGGCCGTTTGCAGTTCAAAGCGACAAATAGTCTGCTCGACGTTTGCAGAGAAGGAAATTACGGTAAAATTGCTAATGATCGAAAGTCATAAATCCCTAAGATTAAGGGATATCTGTAACGAGGAAAAACCGCGAAACAGAAATTAAATTCTACTATGTACACAAAGAGAAGTTTATAACTCTATATCATGTTTTTATTAGCTATAATTTTGTGGTAAATAAACGCGATTCTGAAAGTGCATCGAAATGTCAAACTTAACAAGACAGAATGCTTGGAAAAGATTGGAAAAGCTCAGTACTCTCCGGCGTAACTTCAATTACAAGGACTCCTACTGTGAATCTGTTAGGAAATTTGCTTCTCTCTTTAACACAGGTGTTTAAAATAAAGTAGACCATCCAAGAAAAGACCCTTTTTAAATATTCATGCTCCTTCTATTTAGTTGTTTGCCATATCACAGGTTAAATCTTCTGGAGATAAAGGAAAAGTTAAATTAACCCAGCGAAAGGGCTTTCCCACCCGTTAAAAACATGTGCTTTTAGACAGCAGAGATTCAACGAACAACTCATAGGAAATTTAACGAAATGACAACGTCAAATTCATAAACTTTTCTAAGGCTGAACCGCTAAATAAATAAGGTGACCAAACATTTTCGGAGGTAGAACTTTCTTTATGGAAAAGCAGCGAAGCATAAAAGTCGTAGTGTAAGAAAGCAAATTATTCAAGAACATACACTTAATTTCTTAGCTTTGTTTCAAAACGCCTAATTTTTTTTAAACCAACGTTCTTGCGAGCTTTGAGTGAAAAATTAACCAATTACCAGTTTGAAGGGTGCCTTGTGCTTTTTATTGAAATTGAAAGAAAACCTTCTTGGACACCTAGAAAATTAAATAAAGTTTTGTGAATTGCGTTTTGTATAAAAGCTATTTGGGGTTGCGGTATTCTGCTTTCGTCACCGGTTTAAGCGCAAATTGTTGCCGAAGGATTACGCCTTGCTAAACTTGACACGTCTGTTTTTTAACGATATAATGTCCTTTACCGCGGCACCTGAAACTTATGAGCAAAGCAACGCGATGCAATTGTGTTCCCTGAAATATATTTGATTTCATCGTAGCTCTCATTCAATCGAGTCAAAGCTCGCGTAATTTTAAACGAATTTGAACTTTTTTGTTACAGACACTTGTTAGGTTTGATTATGTACAAAAAGTTTTGCTTTGAAAACAAAACAGCACTAATTCTATACAAGAAAATTGTTTTAGAACTTTACGCACAAGTGACACTTCACTTCATTCATTCAGTTATCAAAGACAAATAATAATAACGTTTTGTACATGGATTGAATTGTTTTCACTCAGCGATTCAATATTTCCTCCGCAGGCTTAGCTTCTTCCGAAAATTGGGCGATTTCGTGCACGGAAGGAAAAATCCTTTCCTCCTTCATCCTATATAAAAATCAGCTCCTGCCATTTAAAAGGCTTTAATTGTAAAAGTATCTCAGGGAAATCAGGAGATAAAAAGCATTGTCTGTGTACTTGGAGTGAAATAATACAAAATGAGTGTACTATGAATCTTTTTTTCAAGGGAAAATTTTGATTGCCGGCTAATCGCTTCTCGTCGAGTAGAAGTGCCACTCGTGTGAGCCTTTTCCTTGTCCGTTTTCGTTCAACATCCTTTTAAACTTAAGACAATCAGGCTGTCTTTGTTTACAATATACGTTTGGAGAAACAGGAAAACACAATATCGTGGAAAAGTCTGAAAACCCATTCTCCGGCTATAAATGAACACACTGGAATACGTTTTCGGCCCGTCGGAATATTGAGGCTGGCAGCAATCAACGAGTGTTCAGCGATGTCCTCGAAAAGAATTCTTCTCGTAGAACTTGCATCGATTCTTGATCAAGCTAAAAGCACTCCTGTATGAATTGGAATAAAAAGTGGAAAACGACGTTATGATCATCCCATTGACGCCAAAAGCATTATCTTAAAATTAAAAATAAATTCGTAGCGAGGGGCAATATCTTTTGGAAACAGGAACAAAGTTAACGACACTCGTTCAAGTGTCCAATATCACTCATAAGCTGTGACACATTTCATTGTGATGGCGAGCAGCCTTATCTGTTTTGTCTACGCCTTGATTGGCCATAAATTGATCACTTCTTTATTACTTTAAAAACACTGAGAGCTCTCACGAAACGACGACTATCTTTTACGCGATAACTTTTTCTCGCTCGCGTGAAACCATTTTTTCGCAGGTTCCCCTCCAGCACTGTATATTTTGCCAGGTTGCTCTAATAAGTTCGCCGGTACCCACTGAAGCACTTGCGTGAAGAGAAACTTTCTGTGAGAGTACTTTAGAGTTTTTTTCTGACATTACACGAGGAAACTGCCGAGGCAAGTTTCCTGAATCTCTTAATACTACCAAAACATATACCAAGCGAATCCGCTTCTTTGAAACATTTACCAAACTATTGTGTGTTATGAAGACGAGTTTCCAACTACTTGGCATGATTAATTGACAATATTTTTCCTTTTTCTGAGTCAAAAAAAATTAACGATTGTGCCGTGTTTTTTATAGTTTTATTTTCATTGATGGCGAATGAGATGCGAAATGGAAAACGATATCCAAGGTCACGTTCTTTAGAAACATTTTAAAACTTTCAACTGAAGTTATAACACTATTTAAAGGTTCACAAATAGTAAATCCAAGTTGCATTGAAAATATTTCAGAAACGTTCCCTCTAAATGTTTTTGCTCCGTTAGAAGAATGTTCAATGTTCAATGATTTCATGACTGGATGAACCGGCAATGAGTTCGTGTTTTACGGTTTCAGGAAAATCAATATATCATGGTTGACTAAATGGAAAAAACACCAGTTTAAGTCTTTCAAGAGACTGCTCCTTTGCGGGTTTAATTTCTCGTGGTATCTGCCGATTCCGTTTAACTGTAGTTAAAACACTGTTGGATTGTGCATTTTTTAATTTGGGATAGTGTTAATAAGACAAGAAACTAAGACGGCGAAGTTATCGTTGGATTCACGGGTGGTTTCATGGCTCTGCCGGCCTGTGTTTATTGACCTTGACGGTGTTTGTTACATAACACAGGTCAAAATTGTATCATCTGCAAGTTCATTTTTGATTTGTTTGGCTTACCACCGTACTTTGATTTCGTTTCTTTTAGTCAAGACATTGAAAAAAGAAGAGAAAACCTCCAGTTATGAAGATGGTAAATCTACTCAGCCATCATCAATTGATCAGACAAAATGGGACGAGTGGGAATCCATCGACATGACAGAGTACGAGACAAGCGTGGAGTCAGTTCACCACGTTGTGCGCGAATTTCAGCATCAGATCTCGCGCTATCCACGGACGCCAATGTTATTTCCACCCTCTAACGATTCTTCATCTCTGCAATCTCTGCATACTTCATTTATGGATGAACCCTTTCAGTCTCCCACACATGATTCCACTTCCGCCATTGAGGAGTCTGAGAAGATGGGCAAAGAAAAGCCATTCCAGTGCAACTTATGCGTGATGTCATTCACTCGCCCCAGTGATCTGCAGCGCCATCTTCTCATCCACAACAACAACAAGCCATACAAGTGCGAGGAGTGTGACCGCGAGTTCACGTGGTTCGGCAACTTTCAAAAACACGTGCTTTCACACATGGGAGGCAACACCAGAGCACCAGGGAGTTTGCCCTTTTCTGCGATGTTTACGTTCCTAGCACGTGAACAAGTGAAAGATCTTTTCATCAAGGATGGGGAGAAGTACAAGTGCCGATTGTGCGCCAAGGATTTTACACGCCTCAGTGGCTTGAAGACCCACATACGCATGCACACTGGAGAAAGGCCATACGTGTGCGAAGTCTGCTCTTTTGCGTTCACCACGTCACGTGCTCTCAAAATGCACGTGCGCTTGCACACTGGAGAGAAACCGTACAAATGTGAGGAATGCGGGCGCGCTTTCACGAGAAGAGATGAGATGCATACTCATATGTACATCCACAAAGGTCAGTCAGCCCTGTTCTTTTAATTTTGGGATTTTTTTAAAAAATAACAGTTATTTTGTAAACGACATTATAGAAACCCGGGCTAATGAATTTGATGAAATTGATCACTACAATAACACCTCACTGATATACATAATATTTTATTCAATTATTGAATCTGAATTTGGCAGAATTTGACTACTTTATCTTAGTTACTTTTTGTGTATTCATGATGCCATAAACGATGGTATTAATGGATGAAATTTCAATGCTGTAAAGTAAAAGTCTGCAAAGGTAATACTCTTTCAACTTATTAGTCTGTATGGGAAAAGGAACTGCTGATTTTATTCTCGCTTTAGACTACTCTTTTTAAATAAATACTGATTTCAATCAATCAGGGGCAAAAATAGCCGGTTGATAAGGGGACTTGGCTACAGACGAAAAACAGTTTCTTTTATTAACGAAAATACGATTCTTTGAAGCTATTTCCTAAAATGTGTGTGTTTTTGTTCTTAAAGGAATTTATTTTTATATCTTAAATAGTAAAATACAATTTTTAAGTTGCATTTTCATTTTGTCAAAACAGGAGAAAAGCCCTTCAAGTGTGATATCTGTTCAGCCTCGTTCATTCGTTACGGTCATCTGCAACGCCATCTGTTAATTCACAGCGACGACAAGCCTTACAAGTGCAAGGTGTGTCCTAAATCCTTCACCCAGTACCGCAATCTCCAGACTCATATGTACAAACACACGGGAGAGAGGCCGTATAGATGCAGATACTGCCCCAAAGGATTCACCCAATACGGGACTCTTCAGGCGCACGAGAGAACTCACACAGGAGAGAAGCCCTTCCAATGCCAGTGCTGTGAAAAGGCGTTTATTACGTCATCACACCTTAGATGGCACATTAAAACTCAACACACGACAAAGAAAGATTAGATAATTGAGTGTAGATTTGTTTATTCAGAAATGTTTGTAAATGTTATAATAAGCGTTTTTGGCGCTAGTAATTTCACTAGAAATGCCGCGCTAGGAATATGTTAATTAGTCAATCGGTAGTTGCATGTAAGGGAGTTCTTGTATTATATTTTGTTAATATTCTAGGTCATTAATTAATCAAAACGTGTGATTTAGTTTTTGGGTTAATTGTATAAAACTTACAACACAATACTTAGTATTCAGAGATCAAAAAATTAAAATTACAAAATATCTCTCGAAATGGGATATCTAGAGGAACAAAGAATACTTGCTTCTCTTTCGACTTTCTCGTGCTGTTCATGAATTTATTTGGTAGTCCATATTCTTTTAAGGGTGAAAGTTTCTAAAGAAACGGTGTGGGCAACAAGGTAATTTGAGTGCTCTGACGAGGGGCTAACGCTCGAAACGTCAGCTTTTCAACTCGTTACGGTGGCCAATTTACATTTTCAACTTAGTTGATATGACCGAATTCTTTTAAACTCTTTTTGCGAGTCTTAAGTTATATTTACTTTATGTGAATTTTCACACAATAGAACAGGAAATAACCAATGTGTATGGAAGCCAAAAGAAAAGAAGATACACAAGTAAGGGATCAAAGGAATGAAGGCTTTTAAACGTGAAGAAATTCAATAACTGCATGAGTACCGGAGTACCAAAAAGTAATTTGGAAAGCGAGATTGATTATCGAGGAAAGAAAGCAAGTTTAAGCAGGGGAGTAAACTTTATTTCCTGCGGCAGATTAAGTCAATCTTGATGAAATCAAAGACAAAATTGTTGATGCGTGTATATCGACAAAGAATGAGAACGGATATATTCTTTTCAAAAATTTCAATCAATAAACAGCTTGGATTACTGCAAGTTAGAGGCATTCGGTTCCGCCTTTGTGTATTTCGATGCCTCTAGGGCCGGCCGGGAAATATTATTTGTCAGAATAGGTAAATATATGCGAACTTGTGAGTTGTTTGTGGTCAGCGAACTGAAGTGATTTTGAAGGCGTTGTTCATGAACTGGGTCACCTGTAAATCGTGTTTTTCTTTCTGAGATTTTAATGACCTTCTCAAGAAGTGGATTAATTTGAGAGTATCTGTTATGAACTGAATAAATATTGAAGTTACAGTGAGCAAAGAAGCTGACAATCGGGCCCTTAATTCAACAACAGGCAGTATCACGCTGGCGCTGGTCTCGCAAATTTGGGTCACTCAGAACCGGGATTGAGTTGGGAATATCCGGAATAGGACTTATGAGTCATTATGACCTCCCTCTCCCTGCTTCACTAAGCCCGTTGCCTTTTCGCAGCACGGTGAGTACCCTGCAATTCACTCGGACGACAGCTTAACAAAATGTATTAAATTTTCCCCTTTAATACTTGCATTTCACCGAAAGAGACCGCCGTTATGACCTGGGAACAAGCGCAAGCAGCCCTGCTTGAGATCCAAGCCTCCACTATTTACCCGCGAAGCCGCCTGGCGGTCATTGCATTCAAAATGGCGGATCACTGGGTAGCAGAGGTCTTTCCACCAAAATTTCAGTTTGGGAGTGTAGATGATTTGCTAAATAATCCAGAAGAAGGTGAAAAAGGCAAAGAAAAAGTCAAGTATCTTGATGAAGTGTATCGAAGGGTTTACTTTGAACAGGAAGAAGCTAAAAAATCAACCGATGACGAGTTGTTGGAACGCCTTGAGAAAAGTCAGAAAAAGCGACTTGTTGCAAAAGATAAAAAACGACCAAGCAAGCAAAAACATAAGGAACAAGATGAGTGTATATGGGGTGAAAGTGAAATGAAAATGTTGCGAAAGTTCCTACAGAAGGCTAAAATGCAAAATCTCAAACTCGCCGCCATGTTGCAATCGGCACAAGATGAGATTAATACTTGGAAAGTTCAATTTAAAGAGGTTAACGGATCGTACGAACTTTTGGATGAAAGCTTTCGCATCTTGAAGAAGAAATATGAGCGGCTGAAGGTAATTTATATAGCATTGAAGAAAGACGTGAGAAAGTATCACTCGAACTTGAAAGTTTCAAGAGAAGAATGTAAACAACTGGAACGTGAGAGAGATGAAATAGCAAAGTCACTCAGTCAAACAAAAGCAGAACTGAATGTTGAAAAACTCAACAATGAGCACCTTCAGTTAAGATTGGATAAAAAGGAAAAGGAATGTACAGAAAACCTAAAGAGCCAGGCACAATTTTTGGAGCAGCATCATCTGCTTGAATTAAGGAAATTAGAAAGAAGTTGTGAGGTTGACAGAAAAGTTTGAAAAAGAAAAGCAAGAAAATGATTTAAATAAGAGAGCTCTTGAACACCTAAGAAGTCATTTTGCCAATTTAAAAGTCAGTCAGGAAAGCAAGGACAGTGTTAATGCAGTTGCCAATATGTTAAGTGTGATTGACATTGACTATCTGCCAATGTACTGATGAGACTGATGAGATTAGACTATATCCATGTACAAAATTGACAAAGGAGGGAACCTCAGCAGTGCTGAGCCATATTTTAACTGTTTCTGCAATTTTCTGCTTCTGACTGTGAAGTTTTCCAGTAATAAAGATCTTTTTGACCAATCACAAGAGCGGTACTGAGAGATTATTGACCTGAGGTCTTTACAATATGGACTGAGTTCAGGACTGTCTGTACAAAAATGACCAAGGGCAGATATTGTGTCAATACCGTCCAGGGTGAGCTTGAGCAACAAGAAATTTATTACACAAATGATAACTGGTTAAGATAAAAATCCTCTCATCATGAACTAGAAATAAACCATAACCTTTAAGCAGGCAATTCTATTTGAGAGCCAATTTTCCATTTACACATGTCTGGTGTTTTTGAAGCAAAGCAAAGTAGTTTGAAAACATTAAATTGCATTTTTTTGATTGCAAATAAATTTCCTTTGGGAATTTAAATCCATGAAACTATAAGAAAACCTTTCAGAGTGGTTGAGTGAGGTTATATAGGACAGCTACTCAGTCCAATGTTTGCAAAATATTTGACTGGTAAATCTAAATAGAACAATCTAAGTTGTTGATTTTAGTGATTGGCCCTCTAGGTATTCCTACCTAGGTAATAATCTCATTTATTACATTGCTAGCTCCATGGGTGAGCAAGATAAACTGAAACTTGCACTGTGATTAGCTACCCGAGTGGGGCAAGATGGCGCTATCTTGCCTGCTCGGGATTACCTGCTGTGTTCTGCAAGAAAGTGTAGGTAGTTTTTTTTCCATATCATAAATCTTATATTGACCATATTGGCTTGTTCAGTCAAGATAACCAGATATTGACCTCATTCTTTTTATGGACCTTAACTCTGTCTCGATCCATAAACACACAAAAAAAGTATGAGGCCAATATTCAGCCATCTTGACGTCATGCTTAGTCAATAACCCATATTTACTGGTTTATGACTCAGAATATTATCTTATTATGATTTGCAGACAGCAGGTATTTTTTATCATTACTTTAATTTTTAATTTGCGGTCAGTGCAAATTAATATGCATGTGTTTGTAATTTTCTCAGTCTGAGTCATATAATAAAGGAGCATTATCTTATTATTAAACAACTTGTATGGTATTTGAAATTCTTCGAAATTGTAGCTGAGCAAAATGTGACTTTATATGTGGTTTCTTTTCAAATTCAAAATCATGTGTCCTTTTATTTCACTACAGTGGAATCCTGATTTTTCGAACCTCCAAGAGAAATGGAAATTGGTTTGAAAAATTGGTTAGTTTGAGAAATCATGGGTAAAGTGACTTTTTTGTGAACAAATTGAGTACTTATATGAAGTTATATGCATGTGTGGTGGAGGACTTATGAACTTGTCCTGTTCAGAACAAGCTTAAATGGGACAGTACTAAAATGTCTAGAGAAATTGCTTAAAATGCTCTGTAAAGATCTACGGCTGAGCTAAATATATAACTTGAGGTGGTGGGCTTGCTGTGGGAACAAAACCTTAAAAGGCTATTTCTATAGAAAAGTCTGGGTAAATGATCTGGTGTAATTGTATATTAAATCTAAAGAAATCCGACCAGCAAAATGATGGATTACTAAACCACAGGCCAGAGCTGATCAAAGAACGTATATATCGTTTTTATTTCATATTTACAGTATAAAAATATGGCTGCTTTACTGGGCTATCATTACAGCGGAAAGACTCAGATGCTGGGCTGTGTTTCTGTTGATGATCAGGTTGATATTTTAAAATAATTCAAGAGAAACAGATTGTGATCTAATGAAAAATATGGAAATAATGCTCCGTTTGAGCCACATTTGAACCTTTTGTTGTATTTTACCAGAAATATGAGCTTGAGGGTAAACGCAAAAATTCCCTCTTTAGTAACATTTTTTTTTAGGATTTTAAGGTAAAGACGAATTATTTGTTTCATCATAGTATCTTTTCTCTTCCTTTCAAGGTTCCTTTCCTTCTTTGTGTTGCTTTCGTCCGAAACAATGGTTGCCCATATTTGGTGACCTAGCAACACGGGAAACAAAGGCCTGACATTTGTAAGTTGTTTTCATTCAATGTCGGGCAGATGAGCAGTCGATGTGTAAAATTTATCAATGTGAAAATCCAGTTTGTGCACCGCCAAACGTTGTAATCAACAGGTAGACAGGCGTGTTGCGTGTTGGTTATGAGGTATGAAAAGAGGCACAAAGGTCAGTACCTCGAACCGTTTGCTTCGTCTTAACACAAGCCAATATCGCCGTGAATACAAGAGCGGAGCTGTTTACCATGGCGAACTCTTAGGGAGCAAAAAGAGTGGTAAAGGGATCTTTAAGTGGCCTAACGGAGCTTGTTATGATGGGGAATATGTTGACAACACAAGGCATGGCTACGGCAAGCAGTACTGGCCAGATGGTTCTATTTACGATGGTGCTTTAGTGAGAGATCTGCGGCACGGTGTTGGAACGTTGACTTGGCCAGACGGAGAGGTAAGCTTAAACTAAGCTGCGCTAAGCTTTACAAATAACAACGTTAAACTGTCTGCGATTTCATGAGTGAACGTCAATTTTGTCCACAATGAATCTTAGTATTTTGGCAATTTTGTTATTGGCCCATAATGGAAAAGCTCAAAGATAGCCCAAGTAACATGAAACTAAATACAAATGTATTAATTGGCCAAAAGTAATGTTCTCGAGTCAATTTACTAAAGTGCGTACGTTTACGCACTTATCGACTTTTCCGGGTGAGAATGGACAATCTTTTGAGTGTGGCTACCATTGTTTTGTATCTTACTTTAAATGTTTCGTTGCTGAAACAATCAGCGCAAAAAAATTTTTTCTAGGCAAGGACAAAACCCTGCGGTTGCTTTCATTGTTTACATACACTTTCTCGTGGAGCTGACTGTTTACCTTTTTTCAAGTAGGTTTTTGTTGTAGGTTTTTGCCATTAATTTAACTTGTGTAGTAAGCTAAACAGATATCAAAAATATAGAATATAGTTATACACAGTGTAGCTTCAAAAAGCCTCCATGCATGGGGGGATGTACATTTTTAATTATTAATAAGGTTTAAGCTCGTGTATCATATTGCAAAGTTGACGTCAGAGTTGAGACAGATGTTGTTGTCTTAACAATGTGATGGGATGCTGATAAAAAAAAACTAATTTTCAGAGTGAAAAGAAAACAAATTTTCAAGGCTTGCTCTTTTAGCAAGCTCCAACTATGATGCACTACATATGTATTTAGTAAATCACTACCCTCCGGCTACGAGACAGGACTTGCTTTGCACACCAATATTGATCTTCCAGTACCTCTTGGTAGGCAATAAAAACTGTTTAATGTGACTTTTGGTTGAAAGGGTGCCTGTGATTTATCAGGCTGTGTCAACAAAAGAATATTGTTGATATACACTGAAACTGTTTTTTAGAATTAATTAGTTCAAAGATCTTGAAATGTATTTTTTCATGAGTATTTTGTGTATCTAGTCATGCCTGACAGTCATCACACAAAAAGAGCAAGGGTTTTGTGTGACCTTCAACTTCTCTGATACTGCATAAAACTTAAAAAGGGTTAAGTGTGCAAGCCAGTGGTCATTCAGGCCAGAGCTCATCTCCAGTTTGTGTAGCATGAAGCCACTAGGAGTATTTCTACTCCCCCCTGGATGGGAACGCAACGCAATGTCCTCGGTTGTGGCTCAAACCTGGAATGCTCTATTTGGAGTGGAGTGCACTAACCAGAAGGCCACAGTGCCTCTCTGATACTGCACATGGCACAAAACAGGCTAAGAAACTGGCTAAGAAATCTGTTACTTTGATATTTATGCTGCCTGCTGTATGTAAGGCGCAGGTTTTTTTGAAGGTTATAATTGAACTTTAACGGTCTTATGTTTCAGGACAGTCAAGGCTGTAGCTACACTGTAGAGAAGGGGCATGGGGTCAGGGTGTGGTGTAAAAAGATAAAAATTGCAAAAAGTGTTTATAATTCCTTAATTAATATAATTTCTTGGTACAACTGTATTTAGACTTAATCCAAAATTGTTTTTTATTAGGAAATACATGTATATGTAAGAAGACATAAAGTAGGATTTCAGAACTTGTCCCTTTGGCACTCAAGATGGTACAATGCATCAGCTGTGTAATTCATGAAATATGCCCTCTACTCCTTAAATTAATGGGAACCCTGGTACCTATAGTATCTGATATTAACTAAGCAATTCCTCTTATTAGAGACTGAAGCATCTTTGTTATAAAGGTCACATACATGACATCAGATAAGTGCACTCTGGAAGGTAGCAAGAACCTTACATGTTTGAGGAATATGCTACTAAGATTTAATTATCATATTACATATTTGTGTAAAGGAATTATCTTTGCTCTAAATGTTGAGTTTTTCTTGTTTTGTCTTTCAGAGTTACACTGGAGAGTTCTACCGAGACAAAAGGTATGGCAAAGGAGTGTATACCTGGCCAGATGGCACAAAATTTGAAGGTCACTTTGAAAATGACAAGAAAGAAGGATTTGGAATCTTTATCTTTCCCAGTGGTAATAAATTTGAGGTTTGTACATGACATTAAGTTCTCCTTTTTCTTTAAGTCCGCTATTAATGGAAGCCTCATTGCTTGTTTATAAGAATTTGGGTAATTTGTGAGGTACATCTACCTGTATGGGTTAAGCTTGACGACGGTCATTGTACATTCAAACAGTTTTGCATTATTGTTCTACATCTGAAGGACAGCAAGTATACTGTCCGTATACTATAAGTCCTGGCGGTGAACTACATTGTACTTTGTTATTGTAATACATATAGCTTTTCAGCTTCAGACCTAAATGTTTGCTTTATATTTTACTTTCAGGGAATATATCAAAGAGATGAAAGAGATGGCCCAGGAATAATGATGTACTCTAATGATGAACAAGATGTTGGTCTGTGGTATGGTGAGCGTCTTATTAAGCTGTGCTCTGTCATGGATAGTGCTTTTCTTTTCCAGCACTACTCTAACTACAATGTAAATGCTGGGAACAATTTGTCAGGCAGAGTAAAGAGAGCAAACACTGCTAAAGAGGGCCTGCGAAACATTTCACCTTCATTACAGGACTTTGATGGGCACAGTGACTGGGTATCAAGCAAAGTTCTGTCTCAGATTCCTGACTCATTTTCATATGCAGACATTTTAGAAGGCATTCGGGGAGAAAAAGGCTCCAAGGGTCCTGTTGAACAAGCGTCAGAGGAATTTTTAAGAGCATCAGCTGCAGGGGACTGCATCAAAGTTAGGAGTTTAATTGAAGGTGGAAAAGTTCATGTGGATGTTGCTGACAAAACTGGGTACACTGCCCTACTTGCTGCATCTGTAAGTATACAGTATGTATACAATGCACTTGCTGATTACATGAAATAACTATATTTTGTACTATACAGTAGGCACAGTTAAGTTTTAATGGAAGTGTATGTGTAGGTCTATATGGGAATTATAAACTTTAAACCTTTGCCATCTCTATCTGTTTTTGATTTCCCTTCAGAGCTCAAGGTAAAGGGTTTAACTATACCAAATTTTTAAATTTGTTAATACATTCTTGTATTTATTTTCTTTAGGTCAACTGTCACAGAAATGTTATTAACTGCCTACTAGACAATGGTGCCAATGTAAATAAGTTAAATGATGAGGGTCTGTCAGTTCTAGCTGCCTGCCATGTCCTCTTCTACACTAAGCACACATGGAAGGATAACATAGCTGAAAACATTCCTGATGAAAACTTATTCAACTGCATACAAGAGGATCGCCAAAAAGGAACTTATATTCATCGTAATTACCGCCAGAGTGTTGTGGTTGATGATGCCAGAGTGGAAACCAACATCCTTGATTCTGGAGATGCCGAGGAAAACTCTGAAGATGAACGTGTAGAAAATATTCAAAATGAAATAAACCAAGAGGAATTGAGTGACCCAAGAAGGCCATACAGAGTTATTGCTTTTACTGAAAAAACATCCAGAGATAAAGATGACCACAGTGCCGAGTTAGAAAACAGTTTAAACAATAATATGAAAATGGAATTAGATTTAAATAGAAATGGTGATACAAAAAGTATCAACAAGCAAGGAACAAAGTTAATTATGGATCATGGGAGCGATAATCAGTTGAACTCAGGAATGCTGACACCGATCAGTGATGTTTCATCAGTGCATGAAAGGAGTGTGGGAAAAACTGACAAACTAAGTGTGATGGACCCATCATTGTTTAGTATCATGAGTGCAGTAAGTAGCATGAGGCAGCCATCAGATTCAGGTGATGATTTACGCAGTGAGAACAGCATGGAGCAGAACAAACAGGTTTTACTTGCTGTTCAGAGGTAGGAACCACAGTTCAACTTCTAGTGTAGAAAATATCACACACCTCCACCACAGAAGGGATTTCCTCCCAACCTCTTCCGATCACACTTGTCCCTCTGAATCCTACCTCCACCCCTCTTCCCATGACCACACAAGAATTCCAAAATGTACCTTCCGAGTGGAAAAATGCAATAAGCATGCACAAGTTTTGCCTGTGTTCCAGGCTCCAAGTTTGAAAAATGGTGGGAATTTTGTTGATCATGTAAACAAAAAGAGTTATGAACTTTATATGCTTTCCTAATTTTTCTGGTAAGCAGCAACATTTTAACATCACTAATGAAAGCTGTGTATTGTTTTCATGGTAAATCAATTTTTCTCAACAAAGTTAACCTAAAGAAGGTTTCCAAACCCTTTTTTTTCTGTAGGATACAATAAATGGTGCAAAAACACATTTTTCCCACCGTCTTTACGTATCCATGAAGGCAATCCACTGAATTTACATGTACATGCATAAGCAAGCCCCTAAGTAGAGGGAGCCTTGTTTTATTAACAGTGAAATGCTGAAACAATTCATTCTTGCACAAGTATAAATAAATCAACCA
>Ga0126337_10000397_pt1 | contig 21428 bp, 9 predicted proteins | sample DipCmetagenome_FD_92527 | JGI IMG/M metagenome (GOLD analysis project Ga0126337, IMG submission 92527) | Coral microbial communities from La Bocana,Puerto Morelos, Mexico - Diploria C A metagenome | ecosystem: Host-associated > Invertebrates > Cnidaria > Coral | place: La Bocana,Puerto Morelos...
AATCCTAGCCCACAACGTTGTTTTGGGGGGAAGGGGTTTGCAAAAATTGTATTTATGAAGAGGTATGATATAAAAAATGTCATTTTCTTGAAAGTGTCTCAACCCTTTTGACCGGGATTGTAGGTCAAGGCGTACGAAACTCGCTGTGCTTGGTCCACCGGTACGTGCACACCTGGAGCCAAATATTTTCTCGTCCGGCCATCCCACCCAGTCAATAGGTACACATGCTTCCCTTTGTTAACAAAAATTATTTTCATAGAAGAAACCAATTTAAGATCAATAAGCTCCCCCAGAGATAAGTGAATTAGCATTTAAAACAGAAAAAGAATCAAGGCAATGAGCTTCATATAGAGGTCAGACTGTGCTACTCTCAAATATCACTACACTGGCGCTGAATCTGCAAACAGTGCGGTACCTTTGATATTACCCATCTTCAAAATAACCATTTAGAGCCAGTGCGTTAGTGGTGCCATTATCCGGGAATACGTTAGACTGGCCAGCGGATACCTTGTTTTGACATGTTTTAATTGACCATAACAAAGAAGTCCAATATTAAAACTGTACTGCAAACCTTTATAGTCAGGGGGGACGACTACCACACAAACTGAAGATAGCGTTCAACGTTTCCTTCGTCGGTTGGTTGCGTATGGCTTTTCAAAATTCTCAAATTCTCGAATTGGGTTACCAAAGGAAAAAATCATTTGGGAAACAATCCAGCCCTCACTAACCAAAATAACACATGGGTCCAACAAGAGCACTCAAATTTTGGCTTCTTGATTGGAACGATGGAATGATTTCGCCATTGCATCTAGCAGAACTTGTCACTATTGACTTGTGAAATTTGATAGTTTACATGCCCGGGTACAAAGTAATTGGAATGCAGACAGACCATCCACAACGGTAGCTCCTGGTAGGTCCCTTGAACGTCGGCAGTCACAGCGCATGAACTGACATTTAGGCCGCTGGATGCAAAGAGCGGGTTGTCATCAGTCAAATATTTTGCTTTTAGCAAACATATTGAAAGAGCAGATCATAACAGCTGGAAAGGCCATCTGTTTCAGATGTTTTCTGCTTACTACGGTGATAATTGGACGGTCGTAATATTTGTTGATAGCACCATAGGCCATGGAAATATAGTGACCACCCAAGGTGAAGAGTAACACAAGCCAGAGTAGGTGAATAAGAATTTGGCGCCTTGTGAAGACGGCGTTTGCCATGCAATGTTGTGTTATCAAAAAACTCCCGCCACGTCTCTTTTGGGATCTGTTTATTGTTATATTGAGCTTTATTCTGGGAAAACTTTCACTCTCGATTTTGTTCCTTCCAAAAGTCATCATTTTCTTGCTTGTGATGAGGATAATTAGAGATGAAAGTCAATTCAATTCATTCTGTTTCCCAAGTAAGAAACTATGTTGTATTCTTGTCACTAGAAACAACTGACTTTGTTATAACAATAGGGTTGGAATGCATGGGTGTAAATATGATTTTGACGCGACTGAAAATACAGTTTCGGAGCATTATTGTAGCTTGACGAACACTTACACGAGAAGGCGCTGTTCAGGTGAGTAACATTTTATGACTGATAGTTGCGTTTTTCAATCGCTGTTATACTACTGCTCTGGAAACTTATGGCCAGATGAAAATGTTTTTTTTTTTTAAAGATTGGCGTGAAAATAGTCAAGAGTTGCAGCATTTCTTAAATCTCAAAATAGAAAATTAATAAAAATTAAGTGTGATTTTAATTTAGGATAATTTTTTATTCATAACTCCATGCTAGATAATATTATTTAAAGTATGTACAGGTAATCTCATGATGGCAATTAGTAAAAAATATTTCGAAATTTTCGAAATCGTATACGAACCTGCCGACTGCAATTAGAGAATATTTACAAACATCACGAGTGATATAAAGCTTGCTTTCAATAACTCTTATGATTGCTTCTGTATATTTTCATAACATTACTATTACTATAATGATAACCACAAAGAGTGAAAAAAAATAGGAACGCACCAGTATTAATTTAAAATGCAATGGAAATTAAAACTTGACATTTAATTTGCTCCCTTTCCAGTCATCTAATCAAAAAAAGGAAGTAAATTTTTCAGTGATATTATTACTTTATTTATTTTTCGAAACGAATTATTTCTTGTGTGTTTGTTTAGGAGCGAATGAATTTTATCATGGTGCTCGCTTACAGGGGTTTCTATTTTGTTTTCGAATTGAAAGCCGAGAACATTTACAAATACAAAAGCAGTCTTGAAAGAGTTACGTCTAAAAATCTTTTATATTATGGTGGTGGGATACCGGCTCTGTCCGCCGTACGGAATACTGAGGACTAAGAAGCGTTGCCCAGAATGAAATTATACCAGCCTTCACGCAAGGGATGATATAATAGTTTTAAACTTAAGTAATTGGATACTACTCAACATGTATCCTGATTGGAGATTTGTACGTAAAATGTGCTAGAAAATCACATTATTTGTCACACAATCGCTTTTAAAAGTTTTCTTTAAAGAGAAATTACAGAATTTTAAATAAAAAATAAATTTTTGTCATTTAGAACGGATTAATGAAATTGATTGTGCAGTTTGGCAGTTTGACATAATCATGCGCAGGTTCAGTCGACGATAATCAACTTATTTTTCTCGTTGTTTTGATCATGAATTATTCTTCGTATTTTTGTAAATCTTCTTCATTCAGCAGACGAAACGGAGAATTTACTCATTCATTGCCGATGTTTAAATTCAGCTACTTTGCAACGTGTCAGAAAGCTTAAATTTATAAGCCACCAGTTGCAGATGGCATTTCCTGCAGTCAAAAAACGCTTGCCATGCAGCCAGGCAGCATGTAAACAGCGCAAGTAGATGAATAGTTTCCAGATGTAATACCCAGTAAAAATAATTACAAAATTAAATCCACTTTTTACCTCTTGTAAATGGCTATTTTTTGTGATTGCGCTAGCCGTCAATTCATGTAATGTTTGACATTTGGCACTTATTAAACCTTCGAGAGAAAGCTTTCACATGTGCTTTCGATTGTGATGAGGTCTTTTTTAAGTTTGAATGAGTCCGTTGTCGTTTGATTGATAATGACTAAACATTGCCATGAAAATAAATATTTCTTCATACAAACCTTCATGGGATCGTTCCCCATTGTATTGTAATTGTTTGCTATTGAAAAAGCAAAGGAAATGTCAAGCTGTTCCAAAAGGATAACAGGAAATTAAAAAAAGACAATAACTTTAGAAAGAAAAAGTTTCATTCAAACTGTGCATTCACTGCTCGATTTGCATAGAACTCCCGGCTTTTTCACTGCCTCTAAGTTTTAACATTAACTCTAATTATAAACTTAGGGGAAGTTAGATCCTTACCCGTTTTAATTTATTATTATATATATTGTAAAGTTAAAGCTGGAGAGATTGTACAGCAGAAAGGTTATCAACTGCGAGTGTTTGATGTCTTACGAACACGGGAGACTTTGTTTTACCACACTTCCATAGACCGCGAAGAGTTTGAGAAAGCTTTTCTCTGGTAACAGAAGAGGTTTAACATAAAAATGATTTTGTTATTCATTTAAATCTCTGAAGAAAATAACCATTAATTCAGCAAGTATTTAGACTTTGTGCGTATCAAATGCGGCATTTTGATACAGATTTCCTGAGAACTGTCAATGCCAAAGAAAAACTTGTTAATTAAAGGTTAGTCAGTGGAAAAAATATACACATAAAAACAATTAATCTGCTTATCATCCAGTTTAGATTTGGTAAAATCTACTGAACTATCTATGAAGATCATATTATTTTTTTCGCCACGGAAAAGTCAGGCAATGCCTTGTGTTAGGTCGAGTCAGTGTCGTGCATCACATACCTTCTGATAAGATTCACTAGGATTATAAGGATCTCTCTAATAAAATCTATCAAAAGCATTAAAAGTTGCGAGCCTCAGTTTTCCCTTCAACAAAAAGAGAAAATTATCCACTCAAATTTCGCTCCTTGTTTCTTAGGCAATAAAGAGGTCTTGCAGTAACATGGTTAGCTAATAAAAGGATATTTAAATTCACGTCGAATTCATTACAGTCAACATCAGGAGGGTAATGGGCTCCTGTCAACACTCGTCATAGTTACTTCTTTGCCCCAACTGTTCGCGTACAATTAAACACTGGGGCGAATTTAGAGACAGGTAACGCCCATAGTGACGTCAGCACAACCGTTTCCTTTTCATGGTTGATGAATTGTTTCCATTTACATGTTTGTATTTGCCTTTTATTACGTTTACGACACAGTGGATATCGTTCGATGTCGTTAATGGTACAGCTTATCGTTCAGTGTCAGTATATTGCTTTCTTCATAGTAACAAAACCAAGACTGGTTTAGTCATCTCCTTGCTATTCTATCGCTGCCAATTATTTGGTTCATCGGACTGCACGCAATACTCAATAACCAAGGTGAGGTTGTAAATTCCCTTAGGATCAGCATTTACTGGCATAAATCCTTTCTACAGATTCTCTTTAAAATGGTGTCAGGAAAGAGATAAGAGATACCATAGCGAAAGTCGAACGAGTCGATATGGATATCGATGTCTTGCTAGCCTGCTACACAGGCTACTGTCTTGCGTGACTGCTCTACCCTCAACATTGAATGGCGGTACTGTGTTTTAATGATGTACATTGTGCATATTTGAACCCTGCGGGGCAACTTTTTACTTCAATTTCTACAAATAGTGCTTTGTTCGGCACAAAACATGTACTTCGTGTTTCAAGGTTACTACAGAGGGTGTCGTATTTTTCAAAACCTAGCAAGGAATTAATGGCAATTGGCTAAATACGTCATTTTCCCACGTGAAATGTCATTTACCCGCCTCTTGTTCTTTAAATGTGCTGTATATGCATACGTTTTATCTTGATTTGTATTGCATTTTTTCAATTTTGAATCTTTGATAACGTGTTTCAAGGATGACATTGCCTTGCATTAATTTTGACTTCATTAAATTTTGTTCAAAGAGACCCAAAGAGTGTTCATTTTTTACTTTAATACATTTTTAGAGTTTTGTCAAGTCGTGGTTAAAGCACTTGAGACACAAGCCCACCTCGTGTTCGACATCGACGTGCGCGGAAACACAGTTAAATATTGCTTTGGTACGTCAAACAAACGAAAGAAGTATATCAAATGGTTTGCACACGTCGCAAGTTGACAGCATCTGCCAATTTGTTTATTATTCAAGTAATTTGTTATTCAGATAGTTCACTCTAACCCTTTAGGCATATAAGTGTTTTAAATAATAATAGATAAATAAGTCCATGATAGCCGACCAGAGTTCCGTGAATAGAAGTTCTCCTGTGGTCTAAAAAACTTCACAGGCTGACACCATCATAAAAACGCTATTATATTCGGCATCTACTTAGTAAGTGTCTAAATAGTCATATGAATGAATAATCAATATCATGTTTTAAATCAAACTTTGTGTTGCCAGAGTGATATGGTTCGCTTTGAACAACTTATCCTTCGCCGCTTTGCAACACGACAAAAACATCCTTTTTTAATTTTAGGGAATTTTCCAGCTATTCATCAGGAGGTTCTAACTGGTGACTTCCAAGGTAAGTTCATTAAATTGATTACGATCAAACGTTAATCAAGAAACTGAATTGAAAACGTTGAATCTTCGTGGGATCTTCTTCTAAACACAAGTTTCAATCAATTAAAGTTGTGACAAGCATTTGAATCATAGTTAATTCTAACTTTTTTGAAGCAATTTTTGTTTTTGTATCTTTCTATTCGCGGTGTGGTGATGACGTTATCAACTCGCGAAAAATCAATTAGACAAAGGTACAATCATGTAGAGTAAAAATCCTCTATATGCTATATTTTGTCCGCCAGTTAATTATTCCATTTTCTAGTACAAGGGAAAAGACTGGAGTTAACTTGCATGACTTCTTTTTATAAAGGTTTATCGTGTTTCTGTACACCATTTACAAACAAAGCATTATACGCACCTGCGAAAACGATTAGAAATTGAGTGAAGCCCTGTGAGTCAAGAAACGCTTCTGTTCGTAAATAACACTGATTATAATGGAATAAGCAATTCCATGAACTATAGTTCAAGAACTTATTAGCAGGCCTTTTTATAGACACATACTAACTTGGATTCAGTAACCACTAGATTGAAGAGGACTAGCTTGTAAATTACTAACGAAGACGTGACGATTTAGTCCATATAAAATCAATTCCTAAAAATAAACTACACCGTATTGACACAGTGTCTGTGTCATCCCAAAATCTCCACTCTCTCGCGGATGAACATTTAGCTGGAATATAAAAAATGAGAACAACAGCAATCGCAAGTTATAAGCTAAAGCACAGAAACGTTTGCATATCAACGCTGAAAAAAGCAAACGCAAACAGATATCTCAAATTTTTATGATTTTGCTTCGGGCCATCGTTCGCTATTCGGCCATCGTTCGCTAGAGTTTATGTAAACTTCAAACCAAACTGTTAAATTCTATTTAAAACAAGGAAATTTTCCATTAAAAAACCTATCTTTCCCGCAGTAAAATATCGACCAAAATTTGTGGCAAAAAACACGGGTATGACATGGGTTTATTGACTGGAATGGCACACCAACAATTGTATTATGGCAAGAACGTATTATCAAGAACGAAAAAGTATAAATCACCAAAACTCATTTCTATAACAGTCTGTTATAACAATTCGATCGTCTGTTTACTGTATTTTTAGTTTTAATAATAATAATAATATTAATAATAATTTACATTTATAATGCGCAGGTTTCATGAATATATGATCACCTATGCATAAATACATGATCATCTGCTCTTTCAAGTAAACACAGGAACAATGTTTTTCATTAAATGTTTCGAATGACTTGCGTACGTCGTTACTTTCGCCGATTACAGTAAAACTGCTCATCAGCCGGTGTGATATAAGTACAGCGAATAGCTAATACTTTGTTCGTGGCTAGTCTTTCACTGTACTCTCGTTTCGTCCTGGCCAAGCGACTCTATAGAGACCTTTCTGTTTGGCACTCTCGTTGGGCATCGCGCCCAAAGTCCCGTTCGGTAACAAAATCGATGACAGCAATCTCGTAAGACTATTACGACGCGAAACTGAGTGAGTGAAATACACTGGTATAGATAACAAAAGTAAGAAATTAACATTTTACTGAGTTGTTCGTTTAAAGAGGGTATTCCGTCGACTATTGCAGAACAGTCCTTTATAATTAAGAAATAGAAAACATGTATCGTGTTTCTATCGAGTTTTATACGGGAATCCTTGTTTACAATATTTGCCTCATTAGAATAAGCAATTCAGTTTCTGATGGAGCTACAAATAAATCAGTTCTGAACATTGAAAGCTCATAGTATGATTAACTCTGCACATAAATATGAGCCAGGTCTATAGAATACTTTTTTGCGCAACACGGGTTAAAAAAACTCACAATTTTACAAAGAATTTGTGAGCTCATTAGCGCTTTTGCCACTCAGAGACTTTGCAGTTTTTGAAAGACAATTTCTCCTTGAAAATTATGCACAAAGAGCTAAAACTTTCACCATGTATTAAATTCCACTAGCTCTTCAGCTGCCTGGAGTCATTTTATATCTAACATGTTTCCTTCTGTACGTAAAGCCCATGCAAATGAGCAAAAATGTAGCTCAATGACGTCAGCAGGGATTCCCCTATACAAAAGCCCAAGTCATTCTCGCATTTTGATTGGTTCTCGCCTATGATCTATTTGAGGACAGACGCACAATTGACGTTACAAAGTTTTTCCTTCTGCATTTTAAAATGGCGGAACGTCAAGTCTTGTCGAGGCATTGAACAGGTACGAGAAACAGGAAGAAGTAAGAAAAAGCCGTTTCTTATTGAGAGAATGATACTCGAGCAACCTCAGTCGGCAGTTGAGCGAGACTAAACCAATCACAAAATTGGTCTTGCTTTGTCTCGAATTTAACAAACACAATAAAAAATGTTTGTTATTAATTTATTTAAAAAATTCAACTTTTCTCAATCTCAAAACTGGACCCCTACAGGCGTTTACTCGGGCTACTGTTAATGATATAGCGTAGTAATTTGTGTAAAAAAAAACTACTGAAACAGGTAGAATTACAAACGGGAAGAAAACCCAACCGCGACTAGGGTTAAAGCTGTCGTCACGCAATTTCATAATTGCCGGTCATGAATAATTTCTACTTGTGTTTATTTTTGTCTGCTGGCAGTGTTGCTTTCACTATATCGAAGTTCATAGTCAGTCTCGAGCACATTTAAAAGTGTGGGTAATTCTGTCTGCATTAAAAATGATTGTCTGGTTAACTGAGACAAACTTGAATACGACTGATTTCCAATATTCATTATTGACACCAGATGATTAGCAGTTGACTCCTTGTTTGTTATTGTAAATCAAAGGGAATAAACTCATTGTAACACATTGTTGTCGTGAACTTTGTCCAAATACCAACTCATTAGCTTAGCTATATGGTGCCGTTATTGTTTTGCTAGGGTCAATGCACACTGGAGTAGGACCAGGGTTTTACTCTATATCTGAACTCAGTTGAAATTTACAATAGTTTGTCGTGTGTCGGACGCTTATAAAGACACACGAATAAATAAATGATAAATACCGACTTACTCTATACTTCAATTTAATTTTCCTTTAATATATCCTCACAGAACAATTCAACAAATACTTCTTCTCATGTTGTGCAACTTTATTTAATCTTACTCTCTTCGTATGAAGCTTACAAACATTCTTTGTAACTCTTCTAACCTTCACATAACGACGTAGCCAAGAGGACTTCGGTATGCTTAGACGAATACGCTCATAAACAAATTCCTTCAGTTTCCTTTCCCTCTTCTGAGACGTTTCAGAGTAGCTTCTGGTATTCTACTGGGTTCTCGATCACGTCTAAATACACGGTTGTGTTTACATCGTGCAGGTTTCGCTTGATATTTCTCGATAGAAGGTTCACTCGTAAAGGATTGCTCGTAAATTGATCTCTCGCGGACGGACCCGTTCCCAAAACGCTCCACAAGTGTTAGTGTGGGTCTACCGCGAACGGTGTGTGACTTTGCGTGTATACTGAGCGTAATAGCCATCGAATTTCTTTCGCTTACATCAAGCGAGGAATTGTCCACAAAGGCGGCCATTGCTTGGTCAAGTCGTGCGTCGCCTCGTTTTCGTGCACGTCTCGATTGCATGCATTACGTCAGCATATATAATCGTGACATGACGATACTGATAGATAGATGGAAAACCCAAACCTAAACTCGGCCTACCTTTCAGGTAAACATCAAAACTTCTTATTTTCAGTTAAAATAAACACGTAACCTTACTTTCCGACGCGAATTTTCCGCAGTCCGTTTCAGGGCACAACAACAAGAAAAGTATAGCTCGCCACAGCTCACGGCCAACTGTATTGCAGCTATAAGGTGTCTCCTCCGATACTATGTCAAACTGATTTGAGAATCACCAACCACAGAGGACACAAATTTCCACCGTCGGTAACGCTCCTTTCATTCAGAACTTGAATCAAATGGCGTCCAGCGTCGACCGCAACAGCAAGTTTTCCGAGTGTAATCTTTCAACTCCTGCAATATTTAAGGCAACATCCAAGCTTTTCGGCTCACAAGGCTGCTCTGATGACAAAAACTGGCTTGATTTTTCCAGCATTTTCTTTAAGATTTGTAGATTTCGCAGCTCAATTCTGCTTTCGCTGTAAGTTTTCATTCACGAGAAGCCGAGAAGTCAAGTTTGACAGTGGCGTGATTTTTGTGGACAAATCACAAGTCCTTGCTACGCATGGTAAGAACATCAGTGACACACTCAGCTATCGCCTGGTATGACACTTTTTTGTTCTTAACACATTTTGACATCATCTGCGATCTATTACTGAACAGTCGCACGGCAACATGGAATCTATTTGTTAAATTGAAACACAAGTGAAAGTTTGGGAGAATGAGAAATGCTGTTTTCCACAGAGAAAAAGCTGTTTTCCACAGCTTTTTCGAGTTATCCCAAACTTTCACGAATGTTTCTTTAACTTGATAGAAACATGGAGAACATGTTTTCTATTTCTGTTAGAAAATACCGCGACGCAAGAAAAAAAATCAACTTATTTACTTTGATCATCAAAATGTAAATTCTCTTTGCTCGCGCCATCATTTCTTCAACGGTTCGTGCTAGTTCTGTGTTTCTATCGAGTTACAATAACACGGTTTTAAAGCAATCAGCGCGCGTATTTGCTTTGGGTTACTTTCTAATTATTAATACCAATCAAGTAATAATCCTTTAGGAGTTAGCTGGATGACGCGCGAATTCTTGTCAGCTGCTAAATTTTTACGTACAGGTGTTGCGAGATGTCGCTTTCTTTCGCCAACATGACAGGCGTTTACAGAACAATTTGCAGGCTACACGGGCTCGAAATGTTTTGAGTATCGCATCTTTCCTACATACCCTTGCTCAGAACATAAGAATAAGATGTTTAACGTGACGCTTCCGTTACAATTGGTTGATTTTGTCCCTACAAAATCAAGATCTTGTTCGGCTTAATGCAATCTTTTAATACTTAATAATACTTTGCGAGTCGCAGGTCCAAATGTGCTGAAAGAAGGGGAAGCGAGATGAAAATCAGTCTTGTAAGAAGAAAGAAGAGAGCTGAAAGTGGCACTTAAGTTACCCTTTAAAATCTACTCTGGTAAATCTATTCTAACATTTGAACTGGTTTCTCAACATAGATTCCTAGCCGAGTAATCTGTGCAAAGTAGAAGATCGTGGAAGTCAATGCAGTAAAATTAGTTCCATGGAAGGAAAAATGAATGACTTTGCAAAATTTGAAGAGAGACAAGAACCTTCTCAGCAAAATAAAAAGTATCAGACCTCAGCAGAGATGTGGCGGGAGTTTGTGGACAACACAACATTGCATGGGATTCGTTATGTCTTCATGAAGCGCCATGTTCTTATTCGTCTTCTCTGGCTTGTATTATTGCTTTCCTCAGGTGGTTACTATATATTTACAGTTTACAGGGCTTTTAACAAATATTACAATCGTCCGATAAGCACTGTATTAAGCAGGAAAAATCTCAAAGAAATGGATTTCCCAGCTGTTACGATCTGCCCACTCAACCTTTTTGCAAGAAGCAAAATTCTCATGACTGATGACAACCCACTATTTGCATCCAGCGGCTTAAACATCAGCTCATGCGCGGTGACCTCGGATGTTCGAGGTCATCGGCCATGTGGATTGTCACTGCTTTGCTGCTGTGCGCCCGTTTCTGAAGAAGAGGCCCTTGTTTTCCCAAACTGTACAAGACAATATCGACAAGATCTCTTAGCTGCCCTGCAGGCATTAGGTCATCAGCCAAACATCGAAGAAATCTATCGGTACTACAGCCAGAATATAAGTGAATTCGCTAGAAGCCTGTGCACGTTTGGCTGGCAGGAGACGGAATGTTCAGCAAACGACTTTGTTCCCACGGTAACTGAATGGGGGATGTGCTATACCTTTAACTCAGGTATTGATGGTAAGGTAAAATCAGTGGATACCGCTGGGGTTTCCTCTGGATTAACTATGATTCTCGATACACAGACACATGAATACACTCAAGGAAAGTATTCAGAAGGATTCAAGGTGTTGGTTCATGGACAAGGTGAATATATTGATGAATGGGAAGGAATCAATGTGGGACCTGGACAGCACGCCTTTATTGCCCTCTCGCAGAAAAGGGTACGTTGTTTTGTTATTTATAACAGTTGTTGACCAATCACTGAACGCAAGAGTTAAGCACCGAAAATAGAGTGATTATACAAGTTGGCCTTGAATTGGGCTCGAATTTCCTTGTTCCAAAGCTTAAAATCACTTCTGACTCTGAGTTCACTTTTTTCAGGCTTGTTTCGTAATAATTTGGTCTGGAGTTGTGTGTAGATTTGTTTGCTCCGCACTCGGTTTAAAATTAAGTTTGTTTAAGCTTATTTTAAATTTTAGTGAGACGCTAGATCGCAGTTGTTTTGGATTTACAACTTATTATTACGCAGGTTTCAAATTTATTTTGGTCGTCATGTTTCTAAACGACTGACTTAGCTTGCCTTTTTTACAGTTTGAGAATCTTGAAAAGCCATACGCCACCAACTGCTCGAAAAAATCGTTGAAAACGTTTTCTACTTACACATCAGAAGGATGCCTTTATGAGTGTGGAGCAGAAAAAACTGTAAACAAGTGTAAATGTCGTGTCCCTGGCTTTAAAGGTAATATCTACACGAGACGTGTATTGGTAATGGGTGTAGTCCACTAACAAATTAACACCATTTATTATATAGTATCTGATGAAATACCAGACGAAAATTTGGTATCCATTGAAGATACGATTTTTATCTACCACGCTGTGAAGATATCATTGCTTGGTTTTTTAGATAAATTATTTACACATTTTAAAGGGCAATGACGCATCGTTTTAATAAACTATTATATGCCTTATTGCTATAACATTCAGAATACAGATAAACGCTGCTTCTCTATTTCTCGACTGAAATAAGAATGTGCGTAAGATCGATATTTTGCAGGATTTAACGAATATAAGATTAGTCCAGGAAATCATTTTCCTGGTATTTCATCGGTGCGCTTTCTCGTAAGATATCGAGTTGAACACTTGTAGATAGAATTCGTATTTCGGCAATGTATTATTCTCTTTATGGAATCTCCCTTAAAAGCATCTATATATCGAATATCACTTCATACAAAAGGGCACGAAAAGGAACCCGCCACCGTTATTTTATTTAGCAGGACTAAACTGCTTGACCGGATGCTGCAAATGCCTGTTAGTTTATTTGCTTTGTGTTTTTTCCATTTGAGGTTCTCCCGAGATACACACCTGCACATCACCCGAAGAACAGGTCTGCAATTTCGAGATAGAAGGTGGGCAACAACTACGAGTACGTTTAACAACCACTGAAACACACAGTGACTTTTCAACGTACATGTACTGATAACGAGACGAATCAGCGGAGGCAAGCGTGGCCTAGTGGTTGGGCGCTGGACTTGTAATCCAGACGTCACGGGTTCAAATCCTGCTCCCTGCCACTAGATGGATTTGTCTTCGGTGGTCCCGAATTCAACTCCTCTACGCTTTGTAAATCTACGCTTTGTAAAATCCCACCAGTTGGGATTCTTAATAAATTTCTGTTCCATTTGTGTTTAGTATTTGTTTCACATACACGGCCCCACAAGCTTGTAGCTTTAAACACAAACCGTGTATAAATATAGTTACTTTACTTTACTTTATCAGGCTATTCTTTATTTCAAAGTATTTCAAAGAGGCCTTTTGGTAACAGCGTTGAAATGAAAAATTGCTATGAAATTCAAGGAAGTCTGCATATGAAAAACAAGGTCCATGATCTTTTGGCATCTTTTTATTCCAAATTTTATTCGTTTACAAGACCAATCAGTTCTTTTCGTTTTGCACCTTTTTGTCCGAACAATAAAACAGACAAGACAGACTTTTCAACAGTTGACCTTTCCGAATGTTTCTTATGGAAATAACCAAGATGAAATGCGTGTCATCCCTAGCTGGATATATGAGTGATGATGTCTTTTTCTGTGTAGCATATATAGACGAGGACGTTTGTGATTGCCAAGTCCCCTGTGTTCATACTAAATACAGTACTGAAGTATCTTATTCAAGGTTTCCGGACATTGGCACTGCTAATTCATTAATATTGGATGGCTATTATGACAGCTTGCAGTACCAAAGGTAGTGTAGTATGTCGTCTGTGTGTGTCAATCCTGTTTGTGTAGAGTTATGAGACGTAGCTTTTATGGAGAAGTAAATCATAGATCAGTGAAATATCCACATTCTTGTCATAGACCACTGAGACGGCAAAATGGCGTTTGAGTACTAGAGGAATCCCAAGATACGCTATATTAGCGGAACATGATATTCCTTGAGTTATTTTTCAATTTTCAATATTATTTTCTTTCTTAAAAAATCATCAAAGACAGGGTTCGGTATTTACTAAATTAATGGTATGCTTTAAAAAACCTTTTTCAAAATAAGGCACATAGTTTGGTAACGAAGTTTTGGCCTTATTGTTACGGCGATATTACAAACAACGTATCTCGTTGCCATTGGCAACAATATCACTAGCTGTGCGTCTCCTGTCGAGTCGCGTACATAATTGCGCGCTTTGCTGCCAATGACGTCAAAGGCCGACAAGTTGTCACTGGAAACGGATCCAGTTGCCCATGACAACAACACGATTTTCAGGTAAAGAACTTTCGTCGCGCCCTACTCAGCTGATAACCGTAACATAATAAATATCTCACTTGTTGTTATTCATATATTATTCTTACTTCTCAGGGATAATCTGGTGCTGTTACAAGTGGGATTCAAATCACTGAGTTATGAGATGCAAAAGCAGGAAGCAGCTTATGATAGCAACTCCTTGTTTGGTATGAGAAGTGATTTTGCGCGAGAGTTTAGTGCAAAGACAGATTTTTACATTAAAACCCTCTCGTTACATCTGTTTTCTATTCATTTATGCTTCAACTAAATTCAGAATGACAAATGACTGTTCTCTTAATATAGCGGTTTCATTAAGTGATAATTAAACGATTGAATCATGTAACAAACACCTTACTACTGAAACCTATAAGAAACAAACAAAAAACTAGGTTCTGTTTAGGTCTTTACACACCCAGACCACGTGATTAAGTATGCCAGGATCTTTCGCAACCTTACATTAGTATCATGCGTAATTCTGTTAAAGTGGACGTTAACTTTGAAGGTTTGCGTTTTCTTTCGTTCTGCAGGTGAGATCGGAGGTAACATGGGATTATTTCTGGGATGCAGCCTTCTGACCATTTGTGAATTTTTCGACTTTCTTATCAGTTTCCTAACTTCAAGAAACCGTCAAACTACTCATCCAGTATGACGTCACGCACTGAAAACATGGAAAGCACGTTTGGTGACGAACTTTGGCCTTACAGACAATTTATCTCGTTTCTGTTGCTAACAAATCAACAGCTGTGCGCTGATTTTAATTGCAGCAATCGGTTTCTTACATCGAGTAAAGTGAGACATTCATGACTCAAAATTGTTAAGTTATCACCATTCATTACATTTTAGTAAAAGAGAACAACCTTTAATATAAGAAACTAACGTCAGTCTATAAATATGGGTTATTGACCATGCGTGAGGTCAAGATGGCTGGATATTGGCCAAGTTCTTCCTTACGTTTTTATGGACCATAAACACGTACGATGCCAATGAAAACGTACAACGCCAATATTCAGCCATCTTAAGCGAACGAGCTTGGTCAATAAAGGATTTCTTATATGGGATAAAACACCAAAACATGATAACTTTTCCTTGCGGGACAAAGCCCGTATCCCGAGCGGGCAAGATAGCTCCATCATCATTGACCACTCACGGAGCTAGTCATATAATAATGTATATTACCAATTAACTTTACTTTTGTAAGTCGTTTATTTTACTAATACTTGTTTTAGTTCTAAGTTATAACCCAGTTCTTACGTACTGAGAAAAGTTGTCGGTTTCCTCCAAGTTAATTGCTAGCCTCCATTCGAATCCTTTGCACCATTTCTAAAATATCCAATTTATGTAGTTTTTTTGTGAGTTCTTTGTCCCTAGATGCATTATAAAGCTATTTTTCACATGACTCTCTTGCGTGCTGTGGATTACAATGCCTTAGTTATTTATTGACTATTCTCCAAAACAGTTTTTCCCCGAAATCTCGCGATCGATGAATGATTTTAAAAACTTTTTTCAACAAACTTTAAATTGATGCTTTAGCTATATCAGGAGCACAGAAAAAAAGTCACAAAATTCGGTCTTTGAAGGTGTACAGTAACCTTAACGCATCACAGTTAGTCATTTAACTCGGTCAATTAACTATACAATAAATATACAACATTGATGATTAACCACATTAAAAATATAGAACAAATTGACTTAACAGTGAGTGTGTGGATGGCATGAACGAAGAACAGACCATTAACAAAATTAAGTGTTGCTTGCGTTCTTTGCGTTGTATTGTACCACATATAAAAACCATTGCAAAAAAAATATTGATGGGAACGAAGGGAAGAGGTAATATCACAGACTTGATATAGACCAGGTATAAATTATTGGATAAGGCGTTTGCTAAAATATGAACTAACCTGGCAAAGTTCATTGTTATCTTTATAGCGGAGGCGAGCCGAGGGCACGCGAGCGGAGCTTAATAACTACGAAATTTTGGTAACTCACAGAGCATCTAGAAAAATTTGGTTGTTACCTGTCTGTCCGTGTCCGAACGCTACTTGCACTGCGCATGCGCGAGCTGAGTCCGGTACTTTGAGAAATAAGAGTTGCACCATTTCGATAGGTACATCCTTGATATTGGAGATCCACGTTATGGTCAATTAAAAGCTGTCAAAGGTATCCGCCCTCCACCATTACGTGACCATATCGCGGGCTCAGGTTTAGAGCTTGAAACTGCAATCCAATCGAAAATAGAGCAGCGGTCAACTTCAAATAAACAAGCAACCTCGATGACCTAAAAACCTGAGCCCTTGATGTGGTCACGTGATACTGGTCAGCGGAAACCTTATTTTCACAGATGTCAATTGACCATAATATCGATTTCCAAAATTAAAGACGTACCATGATGCAACTCTCTTATTTCCAAGGTATGGGATGCGGAGGTACGGACGGTCACGTGACAACCAATTCATATTTAGATCGATAGGCTAAGCTGAACAGAATATGTACGACAGCGTGAAAATTCGAAAAGGGAAAAAAATTTTCGTCGTATTTCATATTCTCTAAAATACGCAGAATGTGGTCATTCCATGTTTTTGTTTTGAAATGGAAAAATAATTATAACGGTTGCGTACACAGCCATTGTACTCTTTTCCTCTGCCGTTGTCGTTTGCATATTTTCAAACTCCGTTAATAATATACATTAAAAAATAAGTCGATTCTGACTGACTGAGAGCAACGCAGTTCAAGTGTAACACCAGGACAACTGACTGAGAGCAACGCAGTTTAAGTGTAACACCAGGACAAATTAAACATCGTAATTCTGGATTATGCTTGGATGAAGCACAATATGCATTTTTCTAAGACAATGATATCACGAAAAATGATGACGAAAATTTGTGCGGAAACTTTGAAAAGAGTCAGTACTCGAATGAATGAAAAAGGATTTAAGAAAGATCTTCCTGCCCTTCCTCCACGCAGTTTTTTTTCATGTTTATATTATTAATAAGCGGCTCGTGCAATTTCAGTGAATTTTTGAAAAACTCACTCGTTCAAATTAATTTCACATTGTACTCGAAACTGTATAATTACCTACACAAAGCCGAATGAACGATAAAATAATGAACAGCCAAACGAGCACAAAACAAACGAAAGCCCAACTTCACAAATAGACTTCTTTTGAAAACCAAAGCATTTCCCGCCATTCGCCATTTCGTTTCAGGTTGTCTCGAGAAAGTCGCTTAGAAAGTCCACGCATCACGCGGCGATTAACATCCTTGGTAGAACTGGGTACCATGTCTAAGAATAACTTTGGGATTACCTTGGGTATAAGGCCTATATGGGCGATTCACTCTCTTACCTTGATAATCTCTTGACCTCGATAGAAACACAAAGAGAATGTAGTCTATAACTTTTCTGTGTTTCAATCGAGATATAGAGATACGATTTTTAACCAATTAGTGCGTGTATTTTCTCTGGGCTATTTTCTGTGGGCTATGCTTTCTGGAGTCTTGCAACTTGAGCAAAACCTCAGGTCCCGGCACTTCCTACCATGAAAAACTAATGAAGAGGGTTGTCCCGTGAAAGTGTAGAGACCAGAGGGAAATTATGGTGGTACGAAATCTAAGCCAAGAGAATCGGGTGGGGTTCTTAAGCGGAAGAAGGAACGTGCGGAATCGGGCGAGACAAAATGAAGCGAAGAGAATGGGACGAGACTGTAAGGAAGAGGAGAGGCCGAGGGAATTGGGGGAAGACAAAAAGGGAGTCGAGCGAATGGGACGAGAAAGGAAGGGAGAACAGAAGGGAAAATGGGAATTGCGACGAGACAAACAGTAAGCTAAGAGAATAGGACGGGTCTACACAGAGGGGGTAGGGTGAGCGAAACTAGGGCGACACAACGTAACTTCGCAAAATGTTGCCAAGAAGAACCCATGGGGCATGTGGCTGGAAAGAGAGGAGAGGGTCAGGGTAATAATGTACCAGTTAGAAAAAAAGTAAACCAAGGGAGTAGGAGTTAAGATAACAGAGGGAGGAGAAGGTGAGGGCAGTAAGCGTGAGACACAAAGCTAACCGAGAGAGAGGAAGAGGGCAGTTTGCGCGATAATCGTCTTGAAATGACTTGAGCCGGTCCATTCTATATTAGTGTGTCCTGACTTTCTTTCGTCACTCGTCGTCGTTAAAGTAGCTCGACTTTGCAACTTGTTCCCTTTGTAGTAAGGCTTACAACCCAGCGACCAGTAATCACAGTCGACACATTTACCACTCATTGTATTTTCGATTAAAAATTCAAGCTGTTCTAGATTTTGGTGTGCTTTACTGACTGAAGATAAAGTTCTGTTTATCTTTAACATTCAAACAGCTCAAAAAGCGCGTGTAATAACAAACGAATATATTATAGGACTTCAACATAAAAAAATACTGTTGAATTAGTAAACGACAAGAAAATGCGTACAGTAAACAAACTTCATAGTTAATCGTTGAATCACTAATTTTGATTTTAGCATAACTTGACGTTTGGTGTTCAGAAATCGCAGAGAAACAAAATAAACCTATTTCATTGGATATAAAGAGAAGCATTCGCGGACATGCTTAGCGGAAATGTCGCTAATGAACTATTGAAAACGATGAATGATGGTAAATAACGAACTGGAAGGAACATGAACCTCGCATCAAAAAAAAGTTTGCAAAAGGAAAAGGAAACGCCGGCGATAAAGGAAGCCAAGGCCCTCCAGGCATATTTCGAGGTAATTGGAAACAATGCGTTTGGTAAACTTTGAGTGACGGAAAGGACACTGGATTGATCAAGGAAAATATTATAGAAGAATCCGACGTTTTTCTTGTAGGCGTAATCACTAACTGATGGCTAATGGATTAAGACTACTAAAGTCGAGTCACGACAAACAAGAGAAACCAAGTACGAAATATTATGGTAACAACAAAGCAATCTGGAACACTCGAGTCTAATATAGCAATGTTGTAAATTTTATGCCATCTACTATTTACTAGACTTTTTGTTTTTACAAATCTACTCATGCTTTGTGATTCCTTAAGTTGACCTAGTTTCTTAATTTCTTGAGGAATGTGTTTTCAAGAAACAGTCCGAAATAACAGGCCTGCGTGTCTTTTGGAATGGTATTCTTCGCCTCTATGGCTGCCATGCTTGCTGCAGACGATGGTATTTCACCTTCAATGGAGCCGAGTGCTCTGCTCCGGCAGCGATTGATGGTATAGTCTACATGGAAAATGGACAAATAAAAAGTCGCACCCAAAATGATTTGCACCGTGTACGGCAAATCGAAGGCGTGTGTGAGAAAGTCCACAAGGGCACTGTACGCGTGGGATTCTGGGTCGGTAACTGTGCTGGACACGGATCTGCTGACGCCTACACAGGCTATAAGTCAGTGTCCCGGATCTATGTGGAAGAAGTACCACACCCACAGGCTTGAAACACCAAAATTATAAAGCTTTCTTCGTAGGAGGGTTAGAGGTGAACTGGGAATCGTTATATATGTAGCGGTCAATAGAGCAATGAACATGAAGTCTGAGAAACCGGATTTAAAAAATGTTTTTCTTCTATGATTGATAAACAAGCAGGTTGAGCAAAGTTCTGATAAATTGTGGTAATGTTGTCAAAGAGGAATTTTAACAAATTCGAACCATGTAGAGCATATAGCTTATATTTCATATGCTAATTTTAAGGATATTCAAATAAAGAAGAGGTAGTTAAAAACCAAGCAACTGAAGGAGTGTGTGGTTTGAATGCAGTAACTATTTTCGTTTTTTTTTTGTTATTAGAGTCGATGTCATATCCATATTGGCGTATTTATTATCGCGGCTCCTGCGCGTGAAGGCGCGCTAGGGGAACCCCATACCTTGGAAAATTTGGTAACTCATCGATCTAAAACAAATTTAGTTATCACGTGACTTTCCTTACGCCATTTTACAATAACTGCAGAAATTCTCGCGCGCTCATCAGCTAATTTTCATTGTCAATAAGCGGACACACACATGAATTTATAATTTATGCGATGTTGACGCAACAACAGAGAGCCGAAAAGTTCCTCATTAAATGCCCACATCGGTGTAAAAACCACATCTATCCTTGTATAACATTTACCTTGGTCAATGGTGCTCTTGCCACGACAGCATTTGAAGTTAACATCATGATAAAACCAACTTTCTGTGTTCTAAGGAACCTGAAACATGGTGGTTCGATTGCCAGCCATCGGTAAAGCTCAAGACGTTATCTTCTCAGGGTTTTTAATATTTGACATTTACTCTTCGCTTATAAATAAATCCAAGGAAAATTGTTTGCAAAACAATCAGAGTTAATTAGCTCTTCCTATTACAGCTATATGAGACTTTTCTTGCCATCTCCATAGTAACAATCGTGAAGGAAACCTGGAGTCTGAGAATTCTGTTCAAACTTAGTGTTAGTCTAGCGATGGTTTTGTGAAATAACAGTAAGATGTTATGTTTTTATTCCAATGTGTAGGATAGATGTATCGTAATACTTCCAGCCCTCCTCGTGGCACAGGAATATCCAGACTTCCGAAGCGAACCTTGGGGAGGGCAGGTGCCAAAAACGACGACGGGAAAGAATTATATTTTTTGTAATTTATGAAAAACAACCAAGACCACAACCCTGTACGCTGAACTACGCCATTACAGTTATAAAACGTATAAACTTTGACCAAAAGATCTTTGAACGGCTTCCTACGAAAATTCATTGAACCTTTGATAAACAAACGTTCTTTGTTGCCAGAAACAATGAAACCTGCAGATTTAAATGGCGCCATAAATTCACGCCACGTTTTATTCGTGAAAGCTCGGTCTGCGAGAATACCAATGTCAACAGAGTTTTCGCTCATTAAAGGATACTTAAGGCGGCGCATCTCCCAAAGCGTTCCGTAAAAGAGCCAATAAGCAATGTGCATTTGATGTAAGATTTGACACACTTGGTTTGTGATGTTCATGAGGTGTCTCCTACCCACAGTACTGACGCCACATTTTTCTTTATTTTCCCATGGCCGACTTTCGACGAAGGAAGTTGGGTTTAAATTAACATGAAGATACACCATAAGAAGTAGTACAACACAGCTTAATATCAGTAGACGATGCCAAGATCCAAGGAGCCTGAAACCCGTTTGTTTAACAAGTCGT
>Ga0126337_10000399_pt1 | contig 21401 bp, 14 predicted proteins | sample DipCmetagenome_FD_92527 | JGI IMG/M metagenome (GOLD analysis project Ga0126337, IMG submission 92527) | Coral microbial communities from La Bocana,Puerto Morelos, Mexico - Diploria C A metagenome | ecosystem: Host-associated > Invertebrates > Cnidaria > Coral | place: La Bocana,Puerto Morelos...
ATCCATATTTAGGCCTATGTTAGTGCATCGTACGACCCTCGTTTTTTTTTGGGCAACTTGCGGGAATTTTTTGGGCAAATGGTTCACCGCCCCCCCTGGCAAAAAAATGCCCGTACGCCTATGAATAAAGTCATACACCATCATTCTCATTTCTCCACTTCTGCACGACGATTATTGAGCTTAACAAGTAAGTATTCAGTAGAAGTCATCTTTGCGTACTGCGGGACAGGCAGCATTGCTGTAAAGCATGTTTTTCGGAATGGCTATTTACGATTAGGATATTTATTGTAGATTTACTGTTGACTCTACAAACACTCAAACTAAATTACTTAAAACAAAAACAACTGATACGAGTTTTATTATTGTGCCATTGTTAACTATTGATTTAAATCCTAAATTTACGCATTACGTGACTCCCACCCGAGTTCTCTCGCCTCCCGGTTGGGAATTTGCCAAGAAATAGGCTAAAAGTGACCTCAGCCAGGGTAACTCGAGGGGAGGGTTGAACCAAGCCCATATATATGAAACACGAGGGACAGTGTTTCATCCGGATATCCAAACACCGAGAAGAGAGTTGAAAATACTGAAAAGAAGACGTGCAGCAGAGTATTTTTTAACATCAAGGAGTTTAGATGCCGAAGAAACAATCTCGAGTGTTTGATATATCTTCTCAATCGAAACAAAAACTATAGAGTAAACGGAGAAGTAATGTCGTCAATATCTATGTTAACTAAACCTAGGTTTACAAACCTCCACGGTTGTAATCAGTTTTCTGTTTTAACTTGATGAATTATTAATGAGTTTCAGAAAAATTCCAGACGAGCGTGTAAAAAACTGGGTGAAGATCAGCTTATCTACATATGCTAGGTTATTTTTTGACTCTGTCGAATACGACAAGCTTACGCCCGCGCACTACATTTTCACTTGAATGCCAAAATCAAGTACAATTCCAATCCGGAGGACTGGGCGTAGCAACAAACAAAATAGCCGATAACCGACAAGTTTCGGCTGCGATCATTGTCTCTATAATTTTTAAGAGAAGAAAGAGAAAAGAAAGGTAAAGAACGTGTGAGAAATGGATAGCTCACAAGAAGAAAGGAGCGCGAGAGCGCGGGGGTTTATAGGCATCTGTTCGGGGAGTTCAAGCTTGAAAACGAGAAGAATTCACAGGAGATGCGAATGGACGCAGCAACATTTTACTCCACTTCACTCAAGCGCGATATTAAGTTTTTCAGTCTCCTCTTCAGAAAAAGTTGTCTTTGCTTGTTTACTCGAAGGTGACTTGTCAAAAACAACTTCGTCCGCCATTCTGACTCAAGAAAACGTCTCCTTCATCCCCCACAAAGTAGAAATTTGTCACAGAATACGCTAATTTCTACAGATTTTCACAGTGTTTAAAAACATACCAACGACATTTTCTTTAACGTACACGCCAGTCGTAAGTTTCAGGTTTGATTTACAAAAAACAATTTATGTGGTAGGCCTGTCGCAAGCTTGCCGCATGCGACAAAGTCTTACCCTGTAAATCGGCCCTATGATGTTTCGCATAAGCACGTGCTGAAACACACATGGAACAGAAAGGTACTGTTGTTTTAATAAAAACTCTTTAACAAAGTTCGATACACTCAATGTTAAAAACTTCCAGTTTATTATATTAATCTGTTTTCACACTTGATATCATTTATTTGCTAAAATATTTCCATTGATCCTGAGCACACCTCATGCATTGCAGAGAGAGATTCACACTGTTTTGTGACTGTATATTACATCATTATCAATCTGTCGAGTGGCGACAGTTAAAAATAAACCCACAGCATGTAAATAGTACATGAAAAAAAATGCATAATATTCAATGATACAATAGAGTTATTTCACGTCATAAAAATGTCTCCGTATACAAAATATTGTTTTTAAACTTTGTATTAAAATAGCACTTTTAAAATACACTTTAGGTACATACATGTGTACGAGCAATGGACTATTATATATATATATATTATATATTCTGTAAGAGAATCATACAAACCGTGAGAAATGCCACGAGTTTTGCTCGAGTCCTTTTACAATAAGAATCTCAGTTAATAAATGAACATACAACCGTTATGAAGCAACGCTGAACTTCAACAAGACTTGCTTGCTGTCTCTTCTGTCCAAAAAGCCGTGTGGCGTTGGTTGATTGTGCTGTGCCACGTTAATGCTGTCAATAAGCTTGGCTCCTCAGTGCAGCTCTAACGCTGATGCCATTTAGCTTGATATTCTTATATCAGTCTGCTATTTTTGAGGAAATGTATGAGGGTCGTATATACAAAGCGATATTGGCCGAAGTTTGCTACTAACAGCATCCTCTGACATCTTAGATGTATCAGTGACTTCAGGATATTTACTCGCTGTAACCAAAGAAAAAATAAAACAACTGTAGATGTACTCAGATGGTAGTTTTCCAAATTATAAGTGCTAATTATATGATATTCTTAGTGGAATAACATGCCGATCAAAGTTAAGTAAACGTAGCTTGATGTTACCTGATTACTCTGTAAACAGGCGATCATAAGGTCAGTAAGTATAATGACCCCAGTCCTCCCTACACCGGCCGTGCAGTGAACCAGCACTGGTTGGACTTCCTGCGCCTGACCCAGGCTCAAGCTCACATGCTGCCTCACAGACTCTAACTCATCAAGGAATTCTGTAGAACCAAACAAGACAATAAAATGGGTAGTATAACACGACCCAGGTCCACCCACGTGGAAAACGTTTCTTGGTTTAGACTTTTTCAGGACTGTGTTTCCTGTTGTGTACAATAACGAATATGACGTAATACAGAGTACATATCAACCACAACAACAACTTCCACAACACCCATAAAATCATTCCATATTTCCTAAAACACTAACAATGCCACAACAACAATAGCAGTAACAACAACATCACAATAGCAACACCAATATGAGCAATAAGAACAGCAACAACAGCAATACCAACCTCACATGAAAAACAGCACAACTAACAACACAACAACATCAAAGCGGAAACCGCAATACCAACAACACAACATCACAAAAACAACAACAACAACAACAGCAGCAATATCAATGACACAACATAACAACAACAACAACAGTACCCACAACGACCTCACATGAACAACAGCAGTACCAACAATATACGAGAACCACAATGGCCACACCTTGTGCAACAACCAGAATGCCGAACCATATCGCACGTTAACAACAAATCACACCCAGCAACCAATATAACGTCCAGCACAAGTGCGCACAACATAGTGAAAATCAACAACTGCCCGCAATCGGTGCAATCTCAGGATTCTAGAGTAATGTGTTAAGCCAACACGGCTTTATTTACGCTGTTGTCTTTGTGTTACAACTACTAATGACTGACAATACTCTGGAACTTCAAGGATCTTTTTTATTCTGTGTCATCACCGTTATTTACTGTGAAGTTTATTTAACACCAAGCAAAGGCAAAATCCATGTCTTTTTTTCCGTTTTATTCTCTACAAAGGAAATATCTAAACAACAGAATAGAGTAACAAAGAAATACTTACCAAGAAAGTGCTTAGGGTCCTGTGGCACGCCGTGATCTGGCCACTCCGTGAAGTGCAAATTATAAATGATTCTGGTCTGATTTGTGGAAGCCTGCTTTAAGGATAGCTTGCGCACCTTATATGAAGATGTATTTCGGATTGACACAGTTTCCACATCAAATGGGTCAAATCTTTTTTTGCTCCCATACAAGTCCTCTGGCCAGTAAGGATAGCAGGCGCTCTTACTGTTAATCTAATTTTAGAAACAATAACAAATACATATCGATCACACTAGTGCAATGTTCAGTCGACATAATAGATTTTGGGTTGCTCAAACCTAATTCCAAACACATCAACAACAGGGATTACTACACACACTTGATACAAAATATGCCACTCTTCTAGCAAAGCGCATTCTGTACAAATCGGCCAGATCTCTTTGAAGTAAACATACTACCTTCTTCTATCATCTGAACCAGACAGATGTTGAAAAACAAGGAAACGAAACAATGTTATACCTTGTCGTCTGTTGCAGCCACTACTATTCTAACATTCTGTTCCCACACCATCTGCCAGAAATCAGAAACAGTGTTCTCCATGGGGCCTTGGGCCGCAATGTAATGATACGTTCGAGCTCCCACGTCCAGCTGTAATGGAACAAAAGTGCACAGATGCAGTTCAATGCAAGACAGAAAGCAATGGAAATCAGCATTATCTTACAAATGGGGACCAGTCCAGGCATCGTACTTCCTAGCAAGTCAACTTCAATATACTACAATTCTTAAATGGCGAGGAGGCTTAAGGGGACTACACCCAACCTGCGTAGCAAGCGTTTCCATGGGGTGGAATAGCAAACCCTTCTTGATACGTCGAAACTGCAGAAAAGTTTGTCTGAATTATTGTCAGAACAAAAACTTTTAATTTCCACTGAGTTATCCAGCATAGCACTATTACTGAACCAGCTTTTCAAAAAGACGGCCTGTCCTCAATCACGATGTGTTTATTATTAAAAAGTAGGACTTTTTGTCCACCGTCACTTCCAGTTCGCGTTTTGAGACAGAAAATGCTTTTTGTAGTAAACAGACATGTTAAACTGGTTAATAAGAAATTCAACTCCACCATTTTTCACTAGAGAACGGTCAGGAAGTTCAACTCAACAAACAAACACTCTATATAAAATTATTCAATCCATCTATACCTTGACAAAGTCTGCATTGATGTAGTCACTACCATCTGAGTTGTTCCGAGGATTCAAACGAACTCGAGTTTCCTGTCAAATTAAACAAACAACAGTCCAAGAAAAACAACTTTTGCCTTTGCAGCGCAGTCTAAGATGAATAAAAAAATATGGATGGTAACAACAACGCTCTTCTGTATACATGACAGATATATTTCTAGAATTTACACAATACCGTGATATGGACATCGAAAAATAAAATAAATATCGTTTTTTACCGCGATTTAGCCTTCTGAAAACATGAAATTTCACTTCCAGTTGGGTTGGAAACCGCGGTGGGGGCTTCAGGAGCTGGGACTGGTTTAGGCCGTAACGTCAAAACTATCTATTTTTCGTAAATGTTTACAATTTGAACCAAAATATAAACTACGCTTGATTACCTAATTCCTAGTATAGTTCACTTATTATTTTCGTTTCTCTTTGTTTGGATCGAAAAATTAGTAAATCTACGTTCTTGTTTTGACAACATAACCTGACTAGTCCCAGGTCCTAACTTCTTGCGGTTTCTGACCAACCGGAAGTGAAATTTCTCGATTTCAGATGGCTAAAACGCAGCGAGAAAACGATATACAATTTTATTCTTTGATTTCCATACCACGATATCGTGTAGATTGCATAAAGCAAATACAAAAATTGCCATAGACACTTAACTCTACAAAGATAAGAAGGAAACGATATTTTAAAGTCACATACAACGAATCTCACCTCATACGGAACTACGTCTTTGTACCTATTCTTTTCTGCGTTTCCGCCACACTGTGCGCTGGTAGTCGTTAGCTTCTAAAAGAACAACAGTCGTTGGTAAATGTTCTATTTCAAGGTGTTTGTTTATGAAAGGTTCACATCCACTGACAAGAGGTACCCGCCTAAGGCAGAAGTTGTACAATATTTCAACACTCACCTCACTCCTCCGCTCAACCTTTTGGAACTCTGTAAACACCTGCCCTTCACTAAAGATCTTCTCTAGTTCTTCAAGCTAAAAAGAAAATTTGAAACACGCAACTTTCTGGATATTTACTTAAATGCATGATTATACTCTCGCCTTTGAATCTAGACGCGTTAAGCGATCACTGCCATTGTACAGACAGCGAAGCTGATATATCCGACATCTTTTCTTTTTTCTCTGATGATTCTCAAGAGCCACATCACTAAACTTTCAGAAATGATTGTCACAATTCACTCAAAGAAAATCTTAATTTCTTTCCCTTGGAAAAGAACATAAATACTGAAAACAGCACGAGGCCTTTCTCCCCGGCACACCTCACAAACTATCTACCACCTCCTCCTCCCGCCTCCTCCCCAGCCTCACTCAACCCAACGCTTCAGTTAGTTTTACTCACAGGCAATCACTTCTTTCCTTCCTTCTACTGATTCTTGAAAAGCCCCTAAGGTTCCAACATATGTACCTGTGTTTCACGAGAGAGTGGCATCTCGTCTTCAAGATCAAAATCCAACTCCCTGGATTCGTCCAAGTCTGAGTCATTTGATGTGCTATAACCACTGGTCTGACCTGTAACCTCGCTTGAATTATCTGCTGCCATCTGCTCTAAGTTTAGTGACACTGGACGAGTGGGCCTGTCGTGGAACAAATACATACTGTCGTTTTTAGCCTCAAAGTGAAAACTAACTCAGTGAGGATCGAAGTTTATCATGACCTGCCATTTTCCGAAAGACTTTGTTTTCTTTTACTACGCGAGCCATTATGAAATTGCAAAAAATGACCATAAGAAAAAATTAGGCCTTTCTATGTTTCACCGAACGTTCAATGTTTTACACGCGATACTTAAATGCTTTTTTTTCCTCCACTTTGTCCGTAATCGATTTTGCACCAAACTGCTGTACCTGTCAATCATTTTAACTTCATCGTTTTGCACTGAATTTCACTCTAAAAATAAGATAATAAGTTGATGTGCTCCTGGCCTAGAGTTTAGAAATAAGTTAAATGTGCAGAAATTAGCTGAAATAATGCCCAAAATGTTGAGTGACAGACAAAACGGAAAGACAGTTATGTATTTAGTTCGCTGCCAAACAATTTGCTTAAGACAAGACGAAGAGCCCTCCACTGGTAAGAGTTTGCATGCAGTCAAATCTTCATTTCCTGTGATCATAGTTGTTGTAATACTCCTACAACATCCACATTCCGGTTTACACAAGTAGACAAGTAGCAGAATGCCTTTATCAAATACCTTGAAACATCAGAGCAAGCTTCCCCTGGGGACGTGTTAGGAGGTGTGTTGTGACTTCTGTCATCTAAACTCTCCAGAGACTGTCTACCAAGAGGATTTCCCGAGTCCATGGACAATGAACTGCCCACTTCATTATTTACTGCTGCGTTCTTAAACAAGCCTTCGTTTTGATCAAGTGAGTTCTGAGAAGTGCACAAGTCGTCACGCACTAAGAAGTCATTTCGATTGTCCATTGAAGGCAAGTTCACGGACTGTGGTCTGGGTAGCGTGTAACGATTGGCTGAACTTGAGGAGTCACGTGATACACAACCAACCAAGAGCTTGTCTTGAATGTGGCTCCTTTCTTCGGACATAGCGCCGTCTGTTTCACTGAATACAGGATTGACTACACCTTTCACAGATCCTGGGAATCAACGAAAGAGTGTTTTCGATCACCTCAAAGCGTTTTAGATAACTTATTGGTTTTAAATTATTTTTGTTCTTCTGAACAATGTTCTATGATATAAAGCTGGGTAGAGGATACTATGTATGAGGTAATTTATTGGTATTTATTGACTGAGTGAGGTCGGGCCAGACGGGAAAATATTTGCCTCGAGGTCAGGACGTATGGACCGAGGGCAAGTCCGTACGTCCTGACCGAGAGTCAAATATTTTCTCGTCCGGCCCGACCTCACTCAGTCAATAAGCATGTTATCATATGACCATATTTTTTTTCATTTTCATTTTTTGGGTGGAACGTGGCAGCATTGCTTCGTTTCGCGCGCATTTTCTTGATTCGAGAGTAGTGACTTTCTTTCTGTTGCTTCGTTGTGATTAGGTAATTGCAGGATTTCGGCGTCCGACAGTTCACCAGGATAATAGAACTCACTGTCCGAATGTCCGCTTTCACTCATTTTCAAGAAAACACAATGTAGCAGCAAAATTGTTTCGCATTGTTTTTGCGGGGTCGTATGCATTTCTAGTAGGGCCGTGCGCGTTTTTCCGGCCCTATCACCTCGACGCGTACGGCCTTCATATGGGAACTTTTTTCTTATGGTTTGCCAAGGAAATTGCGCACGGGGCCGTACGGGTCATAGGAAAGTACTAGAAAAAACATATAATGCAAGGATTTCATTTTTGCAAAGCACAAGGTGGTTCGGTCACAGTTATCGTCGTAACCAAGTTCACCCTCGTAAGTTGTTATGTAGTTTCATTATCTTTTTTCCCCAAATTTTGTAATTACTCAAACAAGATATAAAAAATAAAATTAAATAACTCGTATAGCTCGAATATTAAACCTTTTCTTCTGAAATTTGGTGAAGAGTATTCCTGGTATTAAAAATGATATTTTGTTTTCGAACTGAATTTTTGGCTCCTACCTGGTGTAGAAGACACAGTTGATGTAAAACAATAGGAAGCACAAGGACAAAAGAACGAAGAAAACAATAAAAACACGTAACCTGTGTCTTCTACACGAAGAAGGAGCCAATTTTTTATAGTCGAGTAATTCGCCATTATGTGAACGTACATGATCTGTAATTCAACATATATTTTTTTCCAGCTCTGGATCGAAAATTTAGCAGTCATCATCTGTGCATCACGGACTTAAAAAACTTTAAAAGTAATTCGCAAATATGTGAACGTGCCCTTACATTCTCTGTAACAGCATTCCCATACATTCTCTGTAATAGCATTCCCATACATACTCTGTAATAGCATTCTCTATAATAGCATTCCCATACATTCTCTGTAATAGCATTCCCATACATTCTCTGTAATAGCATTCCCATACATTCTCTGTAATAGCGTTCCCATACATTCTCTGTAATAGCGTTCCCAGACATACTCTGTAATTTATAGCTGAGTACAGAATTCACAACTTTGTAAAGCGTCTGTATGCATAACTCTTTGACGGTTAATAATGTCTTCAAACAACGCTTCGATAGCTCGCTTTGTAGGCCGTAGGATTGGTACAGGATTGGTTCACCGTCTTACGGCCAGTGGTTCAAATACGGCCAGTGCACAGGATCTTTACCTTGTTCTTTTTATTTTTATTTTTGCTGAGGATGAACAGCGGTTGTTAATATTCTTTTTCAAAACTTCACTGTCGAGTTGTCTTGATCTCCTCAACGTGAGGACGACATTTATAAGATCATTCTTGCAAAATTTATACTTGCCAAAAGTACATCTGAGAAGTTGACTGGTATTGATTACACAATCAGATGGTGCATTACAGTATTAAAGAGTACACTTATTCATGTAAATCCCTCTCGCTAAAATTTGTGTTTACTGTGTTTGTCTAGCGCGGTTTCCTAATTACTGATAAGTTACTTCTCCACACAAGAAATCTGAATTATAACGAAAATATAGTGTCTTATACAGCAACCGCCTAGTTGAATGAATTCTTAACCTTCCGACCACCCCATACACGGGCTGATGATCGACTCGCTCGTACGTGATCGTTCCATCCTAAGCGTTTGTACTTGAAAGCGATATCTCGGAATGTTTTACTTCGGCTAGCTAAAAAAAGATATCTGTGTACACAGCTGTCTAATCAGAATTTCAGCGCAAATTGGGTTTGCGAATGAGTCAATAATCAACTAAGAAAATGAGATATTACAAATAAATAAGCGAAACAAAGCAATGGAGTTCAGTTCAATGTTGGGTGTACTTTAAAATTGACTTTCATGACAGTTTCGTACCTTATGGACTACCTTGATGGTTAGTCGAAAAAAACCACTAAAGCACGTATGAAGAAACATAGAACAGTTTTTATTCTGTTTCCTCCCCTCCTAGGCCAAAACAACAAATCAATAAAAGCAAAAAAAAGCAAAACAAAAACAAAACACACACAGAAATCTCTGAACGTATCTCGTTTGTGTGGTTGCCCGGGTTGGATGAATCAATCAATCAATAAATTTAATCCTTCTGTTACGACAATGCCAATATCGTGCTTGCAAAAACGAGTGGGTTACCATGCATCTAACAATTTTACCTCGTTAGCTCACTGTAGGTAACAAAGACAGAATCAAGTACAGTGTCTCGTTTAGAACGAATATGAGTGTTGCTTTCGAGGCAAGGTGTGAATTATTACAATTTTACCATGTCAATCTGTTAAAAAGCCACAACTTACTTGAGGAAGATTGCGATGAATTCCCACCAGAACTGGTAATAACCTTGAAAAACAGGGCAGGAGTTTTAAAGTGTGAGTTAACTTATTTTAGAAGCATTTGCGTATGGTCATAGAAGAACAAGTGATAGAAGTAATGACTGTGTGGATATCGGATCTTAATTCGTACAGATTATAACTATTTTATTTTTCCGCTTTCTCCTTCACTTTAGTTTCGATCGAGAAGATATATAAACACTCGAAACAGTTTTCTTTTCCAAATTTTGAAGTTTGTCATTCGGTTTACGAAAGTGTGGTTGAACACGGTCTATCTACATTGACTTCTATCCTATTTGGTGACAATAACCTTTTTTCAGTTGAAAGGACTGCAACCTAAAGCAAACTTACCCCAGTCTTGTAACTGAATTCACGTGTTGCTGTTTGACTGAAAACAAAAAAACCCGCAAATCGGAGTGAGTACTGTAATTCAAAAACAGGGTCATAGTGCAACTAAAATTTTGTTGGAAGTGAACAACTGGTTCAGAATAGTACAAAAAGACTTACCACTCATTACAATGTAGATGAATATTGATACGTGACAAAGGAAAAATGAGCAGGTGAAACCAGATGGTGTTTACCATGAATGACAAAAGAGATGAGTTCACAGCCAGAAAGTTAAGGTAGAGTAGAATTCTCCAAAGACGAAAAAAAAGTCTGCATTCTAGACTACTGCTTATATCCGGTGTCAGTACCGTGAAGTCTCCAGGAGCATCTCTACACCTCCCTGAGAAAGATTCTAGTCCAACACGAATAGCAATGTGAAAGTAAAGTGTATTGCCTAAGACCACAACATAATGACCTAGAACCACGGCTTGCATCTTGTGCAGGCCTGTTGTACTCCATGCAGAGCCACCTTACCTTCCACTTTAATATATACGGCCAAATTACTGTGTGCCATGATTGAACATCTGCATAAATGCCCTTAGTTGAAATGACTCTTACGGGAAGAATGTTAAAATAGAATGTTTCTTGTGCAAAGCTCAGATCAACAAAGCTTCAGAAGAGATGCGTTTAAAGAACAAGCTGCTTTGAACAGATTTGACATCTTGCGTGAAGGAGTTAGCATCAGTAGAAACATTTTTTGTACACACTGTATTAGTTTACATTCTGACTTTTATTGATAGGACGCCATACATACAGAGCAATAAATGTTAACATGCGATCAAAATAGAATTGAACTTTGATTACTACTAGACATTAGTTTGGACACTAGACTACACCAGCATTAGAAAGATATAGAAACAAATCCATACAGTATGAAACCATCATGAACAGCAAGGAAACAACATTGCAAGAAAATAATGAACGTGGTTGAGTTTAGGCTGGCAGTGCTCAGAGCCACGCAGGCAAACATGACCAATGGACCAGAATGCTACAGTGTCAAGCAGAAGACCAGAACAATACTGAATACTGCCAGTCACACAACCTCAACAGCCAAGTTAGATAGTTTCCTTACTCCTTAAACAACACCTAAAATGCAAGCACAATAACCTCATTTTTTCAAATGCCTCTGTGAATTTCTAAAAGAAACTGTTGCTTTAGCATAGCAATGGCATGGAAGTGTACATATCACACAAAGGGGCTAAGGAATCAGAATCAAAACTTGAGATTTTTAAAATTTGATCGTCCATTGTGTTTTTCACTGGAAATCTTATTGCAGAGTAAGTAGTTTAGGTGTTAGTACTGTAGGCAACGTGAGTTATGGTATTGTACTGTAGGCAGTGTAAACAGTATTGTAAATAGTGTGATCAATGGCAGTGGTGATCGTATTGTGCTGAAAGTACTGTACGAATTCACATTGTAAATACTGGTAGTGATCTATGGCAATGGTAATCGTATTGTAAGACTTAGTATGTATTGTATTGTAATATAAGAAGTGTAAGTCTTAGTATTGTAAGTGGTGGAATTAATCATATTAAATAAGAAGTACTTTAAGTAATATAAGTACTGTCTTAGTCTCATAAGTAGTGTAAGTAGCTGTCTCAATTACAAAATCCTTTGACAATAGCACTATCTATTTGTTAATTAAATTAAATAATTTTCACGAATTTATTGACTGAATAACGACTACACTCAGCCAAAAAGTATGGTTCTCCAGTTTGCGTTAAGGCTGGCATGAAACACTGTCTTGACTTTTTATCTCCACCAGTTACAGAACTTACAGTGAACTTGATTGGTGTTTGGTGCTTGATGCCCGAGCACTTGACCTGGACAAGTTGAGCCGACAAAATTGATGATGCGCTACAAACGTCCTCCACACATACTTGGCTGTTGGTGCATCATCCTACAAACAGTAACCATCAGAGATCCACTTCAAATGCTGCTTCATTACTTTTAGGAGTGTTTCATTTCACATCAAGTTCAACAACAGAGTTCCATGCAACCAAAATTTTACATGTTAAACAAACCAATTTAAAAGCTTTTGACCAAACTATTTTCTAAAAATATGTAACCATCTGATTGAAACCACTTTGGGTGTGTCATGCAATAAACACTGTGAATTTAACACTGCAGCATCAAGAACAAAGAGGAACTAGTGTCTTTCTTTTCCTCTCCTCCTTCTTCTCGTGAATTTCACTCAGCCACACACCAGAACCTGGTTGTTTGATAGCTGGTTACGGTTGTAACACTGTATAATAAATCAAACTCGCTGAATAAAGAAACCAATTGGGCAATAAAACAGACATAGATGTCAAGCACCTACCATTTCAAACTGAATGGTGTCAAATGTTTTCATACTATCAATACAAAAGTACTTCTTGTTGTGACTAATTCGAACAATATCAGGCCATCTGCAAATTAGTGGTGCCAGAAAAAAAAAACAGTTACATTCAAATTGGAGGAGCACAATGTTCTACTTCAGTCTATGGTAAAGGTAAAGTCTACATACAAGTCTAAGTGGCCCATCAGGCTGGAGCTTATCCCGGTTTCTGTAGCATTAAGCGACTAGGAATATTGCTACTCCCCCCTGGATGGGATGCTAGTCCATCGCAGGGTTACCCAAAGCATTAAATTTGCCAGTACCCATTTATACATCTGAGTGGAGGGAGGCACTCTGGGAGTCAAGTGTCTTGCCCAAGAACACAACACAATGTCCCTTGGCCAGGACTCGAACCCGGACCGCTTTATCCGGAGTCGAGCTCAGTTGAAAGAAAAAAAAGTTGCCAGAAAAGTTGCCAGCTCAGTTGAAATCAAAGGTCCATTTACTAATTTCTCAATGGCAGCAAATATCACATACAATTACGCAAATGATGCACATTAAATCACAGCAAAAGTTCCATATTTATAATCTTTGTTAACTCAATGATAACATCCAAACTAAGCAAATTACCATTATTACTAACTACAGTTGAACCTGTATGTAATGCATTACAACCTCACCCTCTCACGGTTTTGAAATTTCCCACTTAACACAAGTTAGACGGTTAAGAAAGAATCATCAAAATAATATATTAATAAATGTATTTTGTCAATTTTGGAGTGTAAACATACAGCATTATTGCATATAACAGCAAGTTCTTCAAGCTACCAGTACCAAAGCAGTCTCTAACTTTAGCAAAAAGAGATTGTACTTAGTAACTGTGTAAGAGAACGGACAAGTTTGCAGATATGAAATCTGTCCTTTTTCTATTATTTTCAGCTTAGTTATGGAAACCTAGATCTCAGGAGCTGTACAGTATGTTGCAAAACTGAACTGTCACTGAACTGAAGTCTTACCAAAATGCAATGACAGCTATTACCGGTAAGTAATTTCTTTTATATTCAAATATCAAAAACTGATGGACTGGTGGAGTTGTTGCCTATAAGCCCTGGGCTTAGACAACTTCGTTAAGGCTTTCAGATGGGCTACATGGTTTTGAAATGAGCCACAAGTATTGACAGCTGCAAATGTTGATTGAAATAGGTTTTTCACTTACTGGCAATTAAGCTTTAAAATATCATCATAAAACAAAATTCAAAACAAGGAAAGCTATTGACTGGGCTTGTAACCAGAGATATCTTTTTGGTTCACAGATGGATGGGCGACAGTTTAGAGGCGACAGTTTACCATAACCAGTTTAAATTATTAAACAACTAAGTTAACTCAGAGAGCCACATCTCAGGAAAATCAAAGGTGCCAAAGAATATTTTTTCACGTTTAACATCCATGCAAAAAGACCCTATGAGGTGAACACTTACATACTGTTATTTGAATTGTCTATGTTTGCAAAGTTAACCTAACTGGTAAATAGTGATGTTAACTCAACAAACCTGAAGCAAGCTGGAGGTAAGCCATGAGGATGTCTGACCACAATGCCGAGAAATGAGGCACCAACTAGAATAACAAAGCCATCCTTGTCCTAAAACAAACATGGTAAACAGCACACATTTTGTCAAATCTTTATTATGACATGGCATGCTAGTGATGAGAAAACAGACTTAGATCACCAAAGATCAAATGTGGTTGTAGCTGTAAGAATTTGTCTTGTTGTAAGAGAGTTACCAGTTGGGCACTGTTTTACCATTTTATTTTTTCCCAAGCCAAACTAAGAAGAGTAACTCATCTAACCCAAAACCAGGTGAGAATAAAAGCAGCAAACATCAAACACTGTGATCAACTGTAAGTTGTCTACGAAAGCTGTTTATTGTGCATGTGTGTAAATTATTACAGCAATGTAACAGAATTAAACAGAACATCCTCCAGAAACAATTGATTAGTTTATAAAGTAGTCATGTTGTTTTGTTCAATCTTTCCCTGTTCCAGATATGCTCGTCAGAAGTTGAAGTGATTTCATCATTGTGATAATAAGACAAGTGAGCCCATGCGGTGACTGCCTGGATGATCACAACAACAGATCTAGAGCTGAGCTTCTCAAAGACTGGCTGAAGGTGGTCCTTGACATTTGGGCCAAGCTGCACAGCCCAAAGAATATTTTGTAAAAATTATAAATATTGCTTGTGGCTACAGACCTTAGCAGGATAGTATTCATCACCATATCCTTCCAGCTTCTGAGTGATCAAGATGTATTCCAACTGAGCTTCTTCACTTGTTAAACCTCTGAAATTATAAGTAACACAAATTTGCTGTAGAGCAACTGTCATATGGCCTTGAAAAAGTATGCTGCAGATTTGCTGTACAGCAACTTTTGTACAAGCTAGAAAAAGTGAACTGAAATCCTCTGGATGTATAACTGCATATGCATATTAAAACAAACCCTTGCCAATTAGTGGTCAGGTCATGTAGTTACTAAAACAAGGATGGAATGACCTTAAATGACCTAAAATGATATAAAATAACCTAAAATGACCTAAAGTGAGTCTAAGATAAATCTAAAATTATCTAGAAATTATCTAAAATGAGACTAAAATGGTCGAAAATAACTTTTACTGACGTAAAAAGGGCCTCCTGTAAGTCCAATTCCCACATCCACGTCGTAGGAGGTGGAAACAGGCAAAGTAAGGGATTGCTGGGTAGGGCGAAGTATGGTGGGGATTAAAACTCCCCGGGCTGCTACGGTAGCCATGAAGGCCTGCCTGGAGGTACACTGAAACATGCTGGCTAACGAAGACCCTGACGAAGCTGATTGGGCTAATCACCCACCAGTGGATTAAGCGATTACAGACTGAAATGGAAACAATGTTTACTACAACAGCTAGCCTGACTCCAGAGGCCTCTTCAGAGAGCTGTATGACGCCATCTGGGGTAATCCTATGGGAACCCAGAAGGCTGACACCTCATTTGACGATGAAGAGCAGGAGTAAGATTGGGACATGGAATGTCCAAACCCTGTACGAGGCAGGAAGGGCCACCCAAGTGGCAAATGAGATGCACCAGTACAACATAGCAGTGCTTGCTATCTGTGAAAGCAGGTGGAATGGAGCAGGTCAGGTCACACTAGCAACTGGAGAGCCGGGTATAAGCATGAACAACATGCACATGTGGAAGGAGTGGCATTTATGTTAAGCAAGCCAGCAGCAAAGGCCATGATAGAATGGAATCCAGTATCACCAAGGATCATCACAGCAAGGTTTAACTCTAAGGGAAGAAAGGTCACCATCATTAATTGCTATGCTCCAACTAACACTGCCACAGACGACAACAAAGAAGAATTCTGTAGCCAAGGTGTTTTAGATCACACACCAAGACGAGATATCAGGATTCTTTTGGGTGACTTAAACGCCATGATAGGTCCCGACAACACTGGAAAGGAAAGGGTCATGGGGTGCCATGGGTTAGGTTGCATGAATGAATGAGATGACAAAGATGTAATGTACAGGCTAGGAAAAGAGTCCTAACATCAACATACTGGCAACTAAACAGTGATGTAAGAAAGAGCGCCAGAAAAGACAAGAAAGAGTTCTTCAATGCCCTTGCCACTGAAGCCAAAAACACAGCAGGGCAGTGAAACATGAAAAGGGTATATGACCTAACCAGGATAATGTCTGGAAAGAGAAGCAAACTGACAAGGGCAGTCAACAACAAGGAAGGCAGAACCATCTCTACAGAGTCAGAACATAGAGCAAGATGGGCAGAGCATTTCCATGACATACTAAACAGACCACCCCCTTCTGTTATGCCAGACATCAGCGCAACAGAAGGACCCCTGCTAAATGTCAGAATTCACCCACCATCTAAAGCAGAGACTGTAAGAGCCCTAAAACAGCTAAAGAACGGGAAGGCCGCAGGTCCAGATGGAATCCCGCCTGAAGTACTTATAAATAAACTCAATCCCATCACCACAGCAGAAATGTTACATCCATTTTTCCTTAAGATCTGGGAAGCTGAGAGAGTTCCATCAGAATGGAAGCATGGGTATCTGGTGAAGCTGCCCAAAAAGGGGGACCTAGGACTCTGCAACAACTGGCCAGGAATTATGCTCCTTTCTATCCCAAGTAAGGTATTCTGCCGCATTATCCTCGATAGGCTAAAAGATGCTTTAGACAAACAACTGCGATGCAATCAGGCAGGGTTTAGGAAAGACAGATCATGTACCGACCATATTGCCACTTTAAGGATAATCACTGAACAGTCGAAGGAATGGCAGACTCCATTATACCTGAACTTTATTGACTTCGAGAAGGTTTTTGACAGTGTTGATAGGAACGTCATCTCGCAACTCATGCACCACTATGGAATCCCACAAAAGTTCATCAAACTGATCCAGGACCTATATGATTCATCATCTTGCCAAGTCATCCATAATGGGAAACTGTCAGAATCTTTTGAAATGAGCACAGGAGTTCGTCAAGGTTGTTTGCTGTCCCCAAAGATCTTTATAATGGTTGTCGATTGGATCATGAGAGAAGTGGAAGATCAAGGAAAGACAGGTATACAGTGGACACTACCAACTCAACTGCACGACCTGGACTATGCAGATGACATATGCCTTCTTTCTCAGAAACTGCAACATATGCAAACCAAAGCAAACAACCTAGAATGGATTGCAGAGGAGACCGGCCTCAGGTTAGCAAGAACAAAACCAAAGTGATGTGAGTTAACACCAAGCAAGGATAAAATCAAGTTAAAGGGTGAGGATCTGGAAGATGTCAAAAGCTTCACTTATCTGGGTAGCATCATCACAGAATCCGGAGGAACTGAAGAGGATGTGAAGAGCAGAATAGGCAAAGCCAGACTGGCTTTTAACATGCTCAGACCGGTCTGGAATGCATCACCGATTTCCACCAAAACCAAGCTACGCATCTTCACTACCAATGTAGCTACACTCCTCTACGGTTCAGAAACCTGGAAAGTGACACATGCTCTATTGAATAAGCTACAAAGCTTTGTCAATAAATGTCTCAGAAAGATCCTCAGGATTCACTGGCCAGAAAAGAATACTGATAAGCAACAAAGAGCTTTGGAGTACGACAGGAAAAGAGCACACACCAACAGTGATAGCAAAACGGAAATGGGCTTGGATAGGACATACGCTATGAAAACCAGTTACTGACACTACAAAGCAGGCCTTGAAATGGAATCCGCAGGGTAAAAGGAAGGTGGGAAGACCAGCCAAAACCTGGAGAAGGTCAATTGAAGAAGAGATGAAGAAAGCAAACATCAGCTGGAATACAGCAGAGAAGATTGCGGCCAACAAAGTCCCCTGGCGCAGCACTGTGGACGCCCTTTGCTCCACAAGGAGCCTAATGGAATAAAGAAAGAAAGAAGATGTAAAAAGGAGTCACCAGTAATATCTTAACTAAAAAGAACTACAAATGATAGTAGTTGCCAGCAGTACAGTAATTATAGAGCTTTATAAAAAAAGATATACATGTATGGAGTTTCATAGATGTTCTTTAATTGTATCAAAGAAGCATATTTCAAGGTGATAAGGGCCTATCCTTGCAGTTAGCCATTGGACAGACCACCTAGTGGGGTATAGGACAAAAAAATCAGTATTAGCAGGTGGAGTCAGTAGAGTTTAGTTTGGGGAGGAGGATCTCGCAAAGCCTTGGCTCACTCGGCTTTTTGTTTTTTGCACTTTATCTCACAAGGGAGCTTATTCATATTCCAGTGCATTACTTCCCAACCCAAAAAACTACTTTGCATATACAGTGTAAAAGATTGTCAAACGTTTTAATTTCGCCACTAGCGGTCATTCAAGTTGCTCTCTGCTTAGTCTCCTCCGCAGCCGTTATTTGGGTCGTCACGCAACGCTTCTCCCCCACGTGACGGCCCAAATAACAGCTGCGGAGGAGACTACTCTCTGCTACGTTTTACACAATTGTAACATGTGGTTAAAAAATATAAGAATCTGCAAAAGCCTCTGACAGCACCTCTGACAGCAAATCATTGGTAGAGGTCACGAAAATATCAGCAACCTTTGGAAGTCCTCAGAAAACCCAAAGTAAGAATCTTTCATGGTCCAGAGGCCAGCCAGCTATCATCAGGAGTTTCATTTGGAATTTCCAGAAACTTTTGTTGGTATTCAAGTCACCCAGTTCAACAGCACAAAGTACAGCATTTCAACCTTTAGTTAGGTAAGCACTCCGCTCTGATATTCATTTTAGATTGCTGGGAAGTACAGCTGCACTTTTTTAAATCATTCCAGTTAAGTTTAAATGTCATTTCAGGTCATTTTAGAAATCAGTCAAGTGTATTTTAGATCATTTTTGGTTCATTTTAAATCATTAATTTTTAGATCATTTTAGGTCATTCCTTGTTTTAGTAACTACCTGTCAGGTTTACAAGGTTTCACTGTTTTAAAACTGATGACATCAATTTCTTCAGACCTACCTATGATGCTGACACAATTCTGCTACCTACAAAAATGAACAGATAGAGTTCAAAACCGAAACATAAACTACAGAAATGTGTGTAAAAGCACTATACATGTATGTGATGTGTGTAGCAAATAAAGACACAGCTCAAGGAACCCAGTGTAAGACTCATATCCCCAGTATAGGTGAAACAATATATAAGTTACAATTATACTGTTCAGCACAGACAATTCATAAGGCTAGGAAAAGAAGCTCATAATGCTGAACAAAAACCAGAAGTTCAACTTTCAGATCTAACCAATGTAACAAATAGATTTAAACTCAGGACTAATATAACAAATAAGATGCAAAGTACATTACTTATAAATATTTCAATTTTAATGCTGTTTTTTCTCACAATCACCTTCACTCTCTTAACTAAGTAATTAAAAATTCTGTACCTGCTGTTCAAGGACCTGCTTGAAATGGATAGCGGTAACATTCTGCAACAGAACAATAATACAAAGCCATTGCGTCTACTGTAGAGTAAACATTTGCCTTTGAACATGTAGAAGTTAAACTGCCAATGGCACATCTTAAAACATGTCAAGTCACATGTTCATTATAGGTACTTTTAATCTATCATAATTATTTAAACTGACTGGCCATTTTTTCACAAAATTATTTGATGTGAAGGAAGAGTATTGATTTAATGATTGTTTTTAGATATAATCTTTCAGGGACAAATAGCAATGCTTGTTATTCAAATTGGGTATAAATGCACACGTGGAGCCAGAGAGTACAATGTACATAGCTTTTAGGCCTTTTTATCTTTAATTATGTATGGTATAAATATACCGGTAGTTCTTTACACAGCTTTGCTTTACATACAGCCTTTATTGATAAAAAGCCTCCCCCAGATATAAATTAAACAAGGTCACATCAATCTCTGTACATTGATGGATTTTCAAACAATCTGATATCATGTGATGATATGATAAGAAACAGGAATAACTATTTTAAAGTTTCAATGGAATGGCAAGTACATGTATGCAAACAAAGGAAAAAATGTAAACTTCTGTATCATTAGACAAGAGTTGATATACTTACAGATGGTAAAAGAGTGTGGCTATCTACAAAGCTTGAAAACCTCTTGGCATCATAATCACCAATCTCAGCTATAAAGCACCAATGAAAATGTTAGCTTTTTAATTGAAGTCAATGTACTTCTCAACTGTTGTTTGGGATCATTGCACAACAATCCCTCCAACACCAGTGTACAGTTGTGAACTACTAAAACCAGAGTGCAGGAAATTTATAAATGTCAATGTCAGAAAATAAAGGGTAACATGACTGTGATTGGAGTATAAAATATACAAAAGCATGTTTTGGTGTTCGCTATATTATCTCTATATCATAAAGCAAATGAAGAAGCCTAAGCCATGTATTACACTGTGATAAAACACTCTTGACATTTGAGAACACTAGAGAAATGTATAAAACAAGAGCCACAGGCACATGTTTTCTTCATTTTTCTAAGCTAGTGTTCTCAATTGCCTGACATGTTTTATCACAGTGGAATACACAACTTAGGCTTCTTAATTTGATAAGTAAACATATTATTTATTAAATACCGGAAATTTGTATGTTATAAGTTAGAAAGATAAAATGGATGGGAAAGATAGCAGATAATGCTGGAATTCTCACCTTGCACTGAGTAAGAGGCAAGTAGAACAGCAGTGTCCTTTTCACACAACAGGCTTCCTTTAAGAATTTGCTCCTTAAGTTGTACGTAGTAGAAATATCTGCAACACAATCAGAGCAAAATTCAATTTATAAGGAAAGTGTATGCCTTGGGTATTTGTTTAATTTGAAGCTGAACTTAAGTACACATACCATTTTAACCTGATCTTTAAAATCTTCAAGAGAGATCATCTGGTAAAATAAAATTTGATAATTCCAGCATGCATTGTGCCAACATGCTTGGCAGTTTGGAAGGGGTTTACAGCTCACTTATTCATTATTCATCTTCCCATTAAATAGTTTTTGCAAAACATTCTGATAGGATACATGTAGCTGCGGTGAAAACCATCCTAAAGTTCTCAAAATTTG
>Ga0126337_10000401_pt1 | contig 21384 bp, 19 predicted proteins | sample DipCmetagenome_FD_92527 | JGI IMG/M metagenome (GOLD analysis project Ga0126337, IMG submission 92527) | Coral microbial communities from La Bocana,Puerto Morelos, Mexico - Diploria C A metagenome | ecosystem: Host-associated > Invertebrates > Cnidaria > Coral | place: La Bocana,Puerto Morelos...
AGGTTCAATGAAACTTTCCCGAAAATTACAGTGGGAATGATCTTAAGAAAAACTTTTATTAGTTTGAAGCAATTTCGTCAAAATATTTCACAAACTATTATTTTGCAGAAACTGTGGTTTGAAATTTACTTAAAATCATGATTGTCACTTCCTGTATTCCATAGTTTGAACAGATTGTTCTTAGCTTTTTTATATCTAGTCCCGTCTTCGGAAAATTCACGTTTAAAAAATTTTGACTTTAATGTATATCTCTTTCATAGACATTCGACTGTCTTCAGTAAAAATACATTTTTACTGCTCAAAGAAAAACTGTTTAAAAGCCGATATGATAAAGAAAAAAACTCTATCAAGGGACTCGACTGTACGTTGGTCCAATTTCAAATTATCTTTATTAAACTGAAGAAAGCCCAAAAATAGAGTTCAGTTTTCTTGACCTAAAGTTCTCGCAAAATACAACAGAAAAAAGCGAACTCAAAAATTCAATTTCAGTTTTTATATTACGTTATGATACGTTCCGTTTTGATACTACGTTAAAAATCAAACCTGATTGTGTCGGCCTTGTCTGTTGTGTCCCAATAAAGGAATAGTGATAGGATAGGATAGAATAGGGTAATCGCGAAGTAAAGACCTTGAATAATTCGAATACTTTGCAAGTTCCCCCTTATGTCTAAATACGTGTGTTTAAACGCCAACGACGACCAAGACAACTGATTCGAATCCATGCTGAGCGCCAGATTTGCGGAGGGAGAGAACCGCATTCATTATCAGTACATTGACAAGGAGTAGCAGGTGGGTAAGTGGATACGCCGACTGTAATATATCAGTCAAGCTTCCGGATAATGATGGTCGACTCAGATGCCCCTTCTGTCTGCAAATCTACCAGTTCAACAATCGGAGTGCTCAGTCATCAACGAACTCATAAACGGAATACTACCTATATCGTCCTTTAAACTGCCGATATCCAGGAATTGCTTGCTGCCTGCTGCTACCACTACTACACTAAGGTGTGTTATCGGCCAAGTTTCATCATCAATGGCACTACCTCAGCACTACAAAACCTGTAGAAACTCTTTAGAAATGGGAATTATTTTTCAAAGAGAACTTAGGATACTCATAAACACCTAAAATTAAGAACATGATGAATAACTAATTTACACCGTCCACTTCTTTTAATTACTCAAAGCTGGTCAGGAAAACCTTAAAACAATGAGTGAAGATGTTTTCAAGAGGGTATGTATTGACTATTTAAAAAGTTACAGCTGTAGCATTTTTATGAATGTAGAGGTAAATCGTCGGTTGTGGTAAGGCCTTACAAAATACATCAAACATCCAAACATTCAACAATTCGGCCACACTTTTGCAAGAAAATGAGAAGGAATATCATAAGATGCTCAAAACTCAAGCCGTGCTTGAAATTATGACCAAAGTGAGTAGGTTCTATAGTTGCGCGGCCTTACGCAGTCTATAATATGGTAGCTAATTGCCCAAGAGGTTTGAGGTTCTTTCCGTTGATCTCTCCTTGTCGCCTTAATCGTTTATTACATGTCATTCACGATTACAGCTCATTGCCCAGCTTTTCTGTGTGAAATCACCATTTGCTACGGCGTCTTGAAGATTGACTGCCCTGATCGCCAGTCGGTCTCTTTTAGAGACCTGCTGTCTAAACAGTCGTCTTTTGGTTTATTTTCTCTCCTCGAAGTTCTTTTCAAGTGGATGTCAGAGCTGCCGAAAATAATGGACTCAAATTTCAGTTGTCAAATTCGAACTTGATGAAGCGAATATTTTTATTTTCTCTCTTAAACATTACTTGCTTTTGGAAATTTCAAAAGCTAGACACACCTTAGAAAAAAAACACGTTTTAATTTTACGTCGTGGGCGTATATGTCGTCACATAGAACCGTGTGCACACTTTTCGTCACGGTTCTGTTTTCCGCAAGGCAAAAGTTTAAATAAGTCTACTGAATAAAAGAACAGATTAATTTGCAAGTGACGGAACTAGAACTAAAAAAATGTTTTAAAAGTGCTTACAGTGTATTTCTTAGTCTCCTTGCTCGTAGCCATGATGATCCCAGATTAATTCTGACGAATTGGCCTGTTTGTGTTTGTAATCGTATGAACCTCGTCAATAAAATGTGAAATGCGTTTTTTGAAACATATTAATGCATGTTTATCTTCTTTAGAGTATGCCAAACAGCACTTTGCTAGCTTTTGTCGAGTTTGACTTTCCACCCAAATAACATTATATAAAAAAATGTGTCATCTGAATGTAAATGACCTCACATTTGATCTTTAAAAATATGGTCAACACTGATGTCCCACAATGCATTTCATATATATGGCAACGTTCATTTATTTTGTATCATTTACATGATATCAAGATCTATGGACTCTGCTGAAACCTTCCCGTCAGCTGAAAATGGCTGGGAAGTTGTAGAATTTGTGCCAAATGCCGAAAAAAGCTATTTTGAACAGTAACGCGCTGAAAATGTTTATTTGGTTGCTTAATTGCAATCATCGTTTATTCATGCGCTGCGTTATGGTAGTCTCTTTCCAAATAAGATATCTTGCTGAACATGACGCATCAGGTTAAAATAACGAGAGACAAAAATGTAAATAATCATCAAGATGAATCAATAAGTAGAAATGGTTCTTTTCTTAGAGAATTTAAATGTAGAAAGAGATAAAAGACAATTCATCTAAAAGCTACATTGTTTGCTTTTAATCAAACATTTTGCAAACTGTAAATTGTTTGTTTTTAATCAAGCATTTTACATACTATGAAGTGTATGTTTTAGCGGCTTTTAGTAGTAACATTTCAATTGTACGCAGAGGGCTGGAAGCAAATAAAGTAGCACGCATTTCGGCCCTTCCCCCTTCCCTTTTCAAAGCTTAAACAAACGAATAACTTTAGCCGCTTCTATTGCAATTAAAACTAAGTAAAACTGGTTATTGTCATAAAGGTGTAATCCCTTTTGTATATATCAGCCCTGTGCACCCAAATAGTTAATGGGGTTTTCACCCAAATTAAAGTGGAAAGAGCGTTATCACTGAGCCGTAAAACGTGATTTAAACGCCGTTTATTATTAACGCGTTAAATCAAAATAGAAAAGTTGTAAGGTATATATTTTTATGAGTATTAGATCAAACATGTTAAGAACTTTAAAGTCGTTATTTACTCTGTTTTTTCGTGCCTTGTCTTTCATTGACACAAAAGAGAAACAAAGTTCAATTCATCACGACAGCTTGCCGGACCGGCGCAGAATAAGAGTGCATACATCAAATGTGTTGTCACTGGGTAAGGCGTCGAACTTCCATAATGGATGTTACTCTTCTGAGAAGTGAAAGTATTCTAAACGTATGTGGGTCCAAAGTAGACAAAATTATCGTAAAACAGAAGATAAACATATCGCGGAATCTTTTAATCTCTTAAAATTCATTATCCTTTGTTTATGCGCTGTGTTTAACTACCGCTTAAAATTGTACCGAACGTTGTACAACAGTTAGTAGGATTATATTTAACAAACACCTTTCAGTAAAGTCACGAACAGGGTCAACAAATGCTGAAAGGTAGTTTAGAAAAAGAGGCACCTGTAAAAATAGGCTGTCACAGAGGTTTATTGGGAAATTAATGCATGTTCGCTATAAAAGTAGTCTGATATAGGAGGCCTTACCATTGAAGCCAGACGATCAAGACAACAAAGAACTTTAGGCGAATCTCATTCAAGATGAAGACTCTGGTACTTTTTGCCTTGACTACATTGTTAACCAGGATTCAAGGTAAGGCAGCCCGCCATTTTTGTAAATCGATTTATAGTACGAACGTTAGTTGCATTTATTTCCTGAAACAATAATTGCTGCCAACTTTCATACACTTAATTCCTAAAATTTTGTTGATTCATTGAAAAGCCGTACTGAAAAGAAATCTCCTCATTTCAAATGATGTAAGAAAATATTTTCCATCCGATAATGTTTAATGACTTCAGGCGTGCTACCAAAAGCTTACGTCCTAAATTAGTGGAAACCTGGTTTTTTCACTTCTTGGTTTCACAGACTCTGTACTGTTCAATTCTGGTAAATTGCAACTTTCTTATTTCAACATAAATTCCTTGTTGCGTTGTGATTATTACTGGCATTAAACTCGTACTCATCAGAGCTATAGTGCGCATGAATGATTCAATTTACTTTTTATTCTTAGGTAATCCCGTTCCGGATATTCTTGCGGACTGTGGAGAGGGATCTGGCGACTGCAGTCCACGTAAGTTGAATGTGTTTTGTCTCAAATTCCTAGTCCAGGGCCTCAATTGAAAAGCTGATTGAAGCTAGGCAATTAAAAATCACTGATTAAGTTTTAATTTCTTTTTTATAAAATTGTCTTTCACTGCTAATGCGGTACTAAATGAGTACAACTGAAAACAAAAAAATACGAATAGAAAATACTCTCCGTCAATTGCGTCAAAATGTCGCTAACTATAATAATTACGGTGAGTCACTCTGGAACAACTCGACTTGGTACATTACATGTTTCGCTCTGTTTAGCAATCGGAAACCGGGGGGAGAACAGCTCTCCGCTTAGCCTAGTACAATTATTTCAAATGTACAAATTGACGCTCTAAGCAATAGGTCAAACTCTGTAGATGCATCAAAGTGTACTGCAACTAATCTGCTATTGTTTTTCTGCCAATTCAAACCGCCCCAAACTCCATTAGAACCACCGGCTCCACCGTTGCCTCCAACTGGCAGTCCTCCATCGCCAGGTTCTTGTGGTGACCGTCCCTCCTCCAGTGCCCGAATCGTTGGTGGACATGAAACAAGAAAGAACAGCATTCCATGGCAAGCTATGTTACGAACTGACCATGCTCAGTTTTGTGGTGGCTCGCTTATCCATCCGCGATGGGTCCTAACGGCCGCTCACTGTGTTCATGGCTCATCGGCAAACAGCTTTAAAATTTGGTACAGTTTGTTTTTCACACTTGTGGCTATTTCGTCGGTTTTGTTTGTTATATTTAGCCATGTTTTTATTGTTTTATCCAGAAAAGCTAAGAAGCTTTTTTCAGGTTGTGCCCTACTTTTACTGTGTTTCGTTCTATAATTATATTTAATAATTTTCATCGTTGTTGAGTTAATTCAATCCCCATGGTATGAACCCTCATTTATGGGCTAATAGGTATTTAATCACAAAAACGCCAGTAAAATTAAACATTTAAATTAAAACTGATCTCCTGTTTTCTAGGCTGGGTGCTCATCGCATAAATACTGCAGAGGACACAACTCAAGAGATCCTTGTGGAAAAAGTCGTGAGCCACCCGGGATATGATACTTCCACTAATGCAAACGACATTGCCCTGATCAAGCTTAAAAAGGATGCTATCCTCGGAAACGGGGTCGGCCTTATCTGCCTGGGAGACGATGGGTTCCACCTTCCAATTGACGATCTCAACAACCAGTGTCTGATAAGCGGATGGGGTACTCTTGAGAGCGGTGGGGACCAGCCCAATACTTTGCAAGAGGTCTTGGTCCCCCTGGTTTCCAAGTCGAGATGTGAAGGTGCCTATGGCAGTCTGCACGACTCTATGCTGTGCGCTGGGCTCGATGAAGGCGGAAAAGACAGTTGCCAGGGTGACAGCGGTGGTCCGTTGGCATGTCAATACAATGGGAAGTATTACATTGAAGGAGCGACAAGCTGGGGCAGCGGATGTGCTGGTCCGAAGGCGTACGGTGTGTATGCCAAGGTACGCGAGCTGAGAACCTGGATCGATGAACAAATCAGAGGATGAAGAAATCTCTTACGACTATTTAGAAAGAGAATAAAGTTCAAAAGCTGTAAAAGATTTGAGCTTAAAATAAAAAGTTGAATGAGCATTTAAGGTTGTCCAATATGTTCAACGATTTCGGAAAACCAAAATATTGGTAGAAAAGGAATAAAGACGTCTTGCAGTTCTTAGGAGCTTCGAGTTACAGAGTCTAGCAGATTAAAATCTCTAAATTGACTGCGTTGAAAATGTCAAAATACCGGACTGCCTATCTTACCCCTCAGTGACAAAAAAAGCAGCGATTTGTTCATTTTAGGCTAACCCGACTTTCCTTGTCCTTATTTTGTTTAGCCACCATTTCAAGACCCAAACCTCAAACTGTATTCGCTTTTGCAACAAACGTCAGTTGAACGTCAGGAAAATAAAAAAACCATAATTATTTTACATTTTGTATTCTTTAAACCCGTCGGGACAAGCAACAAATTCTCAACCGGGGAAAATCCATTCATAAAAACCGTTTGCAATTATGGAAGCAGGCTAAATTTCTCAACAGGCCATATTGATCACAAAATTAATCAACAGACCATACAAGATCTTGGCGATGTCTGTCTGCAATAGTCATGGTATTTGGAAATGGAGTCAATGTCTGTGACACTAATTTCACCAACATTTTTTTTTACCTTGGTAGATTCTTTTAAAAGAGTACTTTTTTGCTAGCAAGCCGCTGCCACTTTTTTAAAAGTGCCTTTCTGCGTTTCAATCCATACAAGTCATGGTTGTAAACAATTATTGGATGAGGTTTTTGTGATATCCAGAATAATCAAGGTCGAGGAAGGGGTTATCACAAAAACCGAATCTAATAATTGTTTTATTATACATTGAACGAAACAAAAAAGGTCGTGTTTTTGCTTCTTCACTGACGACAAGCACCACAAAGCGCGAGAACTCACATGATTACCCTTCGAAATCATGCATCACGGTCATACATGATATGACATGATTGCCCGTGACCTTGAGTGCCCTTGACATGATTATTGTATGATGTGAAGTTATGACGTCACGGGCGCTTATTTCGAAAATTCATTGTACGCTTTCGATCAATCAGAAAAGAGATAGTGAGTTCAATGTATAATAATTAATTTTAAAAAGCGGTTGTTGCGGAAATTGTTCTCCAAACATGGAGGTATTGCACTCTTTCGGCAGAAGAGCGACTTCATTATAGCCGACTTCTCTGACCAGAGCCGTCAGGGTTATTTTGTAATCCCAATGTCTTTTGTCTCCCTAAAGTTTAGAAAACGCGTTGAAGGGATTCACTCGCAACCATAGGGGCGCGGCACCTATACTAGCCTAACCGCTTTTTCGTCCCCAAGTCTACTCGTTATTACCGTTGTGGCAACCACGTGACCAAAACCTTTGAAAGGCTCTGGGCGTGAGAATACGCTCACATGGGACTCAGGTGACATTTACACGGACACCCTGTTGACCATACTTGAAGTTCGACGCTAAAATCGATATATAGACATATACTGTAGGCTTACGACAACGACAGTAGAATAAATACAGTTATTTTGGTTCAAACTAGAGTGAAAGCAAAATGGACTGGAGTTCTGTATTTGCTGATGTTTTCAAGGTTTTAATTGCAGTGTAACATCTTATGCATACAGCGTCATATATGCTATTTCAAAGTTCCTTTAAGCCAAAAACCCAAGATCCGTTTGTTGCGTTAGTCTAAGCTGCTTTCAGCTATTTACGGGTGGCAGAAGTTCTAAATGCTGGAAAAAAGACCTATTTGTGAAAACTTTGTTTTTTTGTTAATCTCCGCATTTACACTTAAGTTCGGCAACTATAACAATTATCTCGTAGATGATTTCTAGTCCAGTCCGGCTTCACCTATACGTATTGATTATCTGCTATTGTATTGTCTATCCACGCTCTCATGTACCGTACATTAGAGTACATTTGATGCTTGTACCCTTTCAAGGGGTTGCAGTCAGCCCCCCAACTAAACGCTCCTTCAAGGTACCATTTTCCATGGACGTCTCTTACTAGAGGCCCCCCGTTATCACCCTGACATCCGCTGATACCAGTGATATTAGAGCCAGCACACAGCATAGACTCGTCAATGGTCCTTGTAGGGTGATCAGCGGCGCATTTGGCCCTCGGAGCCAAGGGAATGTGGCCTTGTTTTAGTTTCTCGGGTAGGGTCCCTGCAGCTATGTCCGTGTAGCCCCATCCCGTAACCCAGCATGTTTCCCCCACAGGCAACGGCAAGACCTTGTTTGGTAGGCAGACTAAACCAGTTCCCTGAGACAGGCTTGCAGCTCGGGATAACTTCAGCAAAGCCAAGTCATTAGAGAAAAGATTCGGGATGTGGTATTTAGGGTGAATAAAAACCTTTTCCACGGTGATGTCTTGTTCTGTGCCAACTGTTTTTTCTCTGTAGTAAGCACCAAGCCTGTTAATTTCGTAACAACAGTAGCATCATTGTCATGTAAGCCACTCAACCTTAACAAGTACAAGAATTTATTTTCAAAGAATGATTAATTACGACTGTTGATCACAAACAGTTATACTTTTCGTGGTGCTTGTTGTTACTCGAACAAGCTACTTTTCACAACTTGTAGACATGCACATCTGTGGACAGATTTCGTCTACTTGTTTGCTTGTTTGTTTATATTCAGTTGTTTTTGTTTTTCTCTTTTCTTTTCAGGAAACTCAAAGAAAAAGAACTATGGAGAAGAGACTTGTCTGCACCCGTTAGGGTATTATTTCGAGTGAAGCTTTCAAGCAGAATCACCTTAACCGAGATGGGTGGGATCAACGAATTTCATTGGACTTATATTAAAGCCACAATCCCTGAAAGAAAACATAGGAGGGCCTTCTCTGGTCCCTTGGGGGAGGGCGTCAGTAACACAGCCTACATTATCCTTTGATCTACACTTCCAGCTTATAAAGCTTCGAATGCCATCTATAGGCAAACGCTTACTGACATTGAGTTAGTATCTAAAGAGGATATTACATGATAGAGAGAATAGATAAATAGGACATCTAATCAATCCCAGGACAATTTAGCAGTAAAGCTTGTGACCTTATAATAATTACTGTCTCTAAATACCCTTATGGGCTACTGGATTTGGTTTCTACCTGACAAAGATGTTTGAAGCCTTCTTGCCATAAACACAGTAAGCAGTGGTAAGAACCCACTGGGGCAAAATTAAGGAACCCCCACAGAACATCGCACGGTCATAAACTGTGAATCTCAGCATGGCCTGCCACGGCCAAGCTCCTTGAGGTGCCACGGAACCACTGGAGATTCGTAAAGGGGGCCGTGAACCACATATTGCTGAAAAGAATGGAGTGAGAGTAGAGACATTGGTGGCTAAAAGCGTTCACATTGTTAGGATCAGAAAATAAATTAAACATACGTTACCACAAACCAGGGAATTACAATTTTAGCATATTAATTTAATTTCAGGTAGCTCGGACTATAGAGGATATGGTTTGTGCTGTTGTAAGGCCAATCGGAGCTATTAGTTAAGAAACGCTGCGCCTTTTCATGATTTAATACCTCATAATTTCGTCAGTGAATCTAGCCCTTATTTTATTCTAAGCGAAAGAAACTATTTGCTCTAAAACATGGAGCCCAACATAGACGAAAAATAAAATACAATCTACTGATTTCATTTACAAATAATCCGACAATTCTTTTGTATTATATTACTGTGTCACCACAGACCTCGCCAGTTCCGGTGAGGCCTAGGCACGAGGAAAATTAAGGTGAGTCTGGAGACACGTTTGTTAAAGTTGTTTAGACCTATACTGATTTCATTGGAGGCACAATTAAGTGTGTTACTTACGGCCAAAACAAACTCCAGTCGCTGGATTTTTACGAAAACCAGGTTCACATGTAACTGAAAGAGAAGCAAAATACTAAACCACACATTTACTGTTAAAAAATTTGTGATTTAGCAGTGATTACACTTTATATTCAGGTAGGGTACATAAATTTCTAGATACCTTGAATTGTGAACCACTGGTTTGGTTTAGTCCAATCATTGTACTCAAACAACAACCATTTCCGAGAACTGCTTTCCTTTAACAGAACCTGCAATAAGTCAAGACGTGACTTTCTGATCATGAAAGACGCTAGCAAAAGAAAGAGCTAATAAGGGTTTCAAAATAAAATTGGAACAATATCGTGAAATGGCTAAAAGAAATAAGTCCGTCTTACTTACACGAGCGAGCTGCCACTTGGGAAACCAACCAGCTTCGTCTCTTATGAGTGTTATGGCTGTAATGTCTCCAACATCAGCGATGTCCTTAAAGGAGAACTGTTCTGTACTGACAACACAAAAATGACTCTACTTAGTACAACTGTATGAGCGGTATATATTTTTAGTATCCGGCTGCAATGAGTTGCTGAATCGAATGTAGTTCGGGTATTCTACATAGTCCCTAATTTACTTGTTTTTATTTATATATCACTAATCTCGTTTCCAGATACTTTTTTTCGGATTCCTGAATGAGATTTCCAGAAGAAAGCAATATCAAACATTTTACTTTTACTTTGTTTGAAGTTTTATTTGTGAAAACGACATTTGAACGATAACAATTGTTCAAGGCATGGGCCAGCGTTATGCAACCCAAAAATTACTGAATTCAACAAAAAATATAAAGAAATTATAACTCTTTTCCCAAGCATAAATGATGTCATCGTCTTACTTTCCTCTCTCAAAAGCATCTTCTGAGCCCACCAGCTTATGTTTACCGGTAGTACCTCTTGTGCCGACAATCTTTATAAATACGTTCGCGTCCGTTCCTGCACCAAGTGAACTTCCTGTGGTTACTTTCAAGGTATACTCTGAAAAGATTGACAATGATCAACAATTTTGTCTTACAAGAAGTCCCCATGGAACGGCTAAATGTTCTCTATTCTTGCGTTCATATAACTCCTAGCTCGGTCGCCCCAGTATTTTTTTGGTTCATTTCTAAAATAAATTTCACTCCTTAAAGAAAGGTTGGCGCCATTTGCTACTGAGCATCCTTACTGCGCATGGAGGTCATGTTTTAACATCGCGCCACGTCATAAATGAAGATCGCGCTGTGGAAGAAAAAGCGTAAGCAAGTATAGGGCTTGGTACCCACTGCGTTCATTTCACCTGTAGTTTGCTCTCTTTAAAGCCAGTGAACCCATCTTTCTTCACTTCAATTCCTGACTTTCTTCCATTTTAAAAAACAAAAATCTGTACGTGACAAGTTGAAAATATTTCGCCTTTTCTGCCCTCGTAGCTTGTGTGACCGAAGCGTCCTTCGATTGTGGACGGGCAAACATGATTTTCAAGGCCTGTCCTACCTCAAGGAACGACATCAGTTGCAAACATTTCCTCAACATACTAGTTGTGGTAATTAAATATGTTAACCAGATCTACATTTCGCTGATGTAGTTTATTTCATTTCATACGCTTTATTTCTTACTTCTTTTTTAACTTCGTTTTTGGAAAAAGTTGATCTTTGTCTAACTGCATGGCAAGTTTTACACAAATCTGCACGTGGAAACATGTTGGACACGAATCCTTAAGGCTGTTTGAGGAAGCTTTCTTTTTACAGACGTTTCTGTTCTAACTCTGAGATAATTCGAAGATCAACTACTTACCAGCGCAAAGACAGCCATTGAACGATGTTAAACAAAGCGCTAGTATCAATAGTGCAGAAGGGTACATAACAGCCTGCGGAGTTGTGATCGTCCTCTAGAAGATGATTTACGATACTTTAGCACTCGATTTGTGAACACCTCCTTTGTACATGTGCTGCCTGTTTGTATCGTAAAAGTAGGAAATGTCACTATTTTATCTGAATTTTGAAGTCATTAATATTCAGTGACGCGTGAAAGTTGTTGGACGGGAAACTTCTGAGATCGATCCTTTTGTTCTCGACATCAGCTAAATAAATTTCTTCAGCATTTTCCGTAAAGAGGCGCAATTAACTAAAATTGTTTCAATGCGATCACGATACTACCTCTTTGTTATTGTTAAGTAAATATTTCTTGCAAAAGCTGTGAGCTGCAAAAGCCTTTTATGAATATGTTATTAAAATGACTAAGAGTTTGCTATCAAGTGGACCCAACTGGGCCGACCAAGACTGATTGTGTTTGCGCAGTGCATTGTGGTGATCGACACTCAGATTCATTAATATTGACACATCTGCTCTTTTAGTCAACTGAACGCGCCAAAACAGCGATGTTCGAAAAATGGGAAATTTGCTGAAATCTAGAATTTCAGTAAATCAAACCTTTTGCTTAGAAAATCAACAGCTATGGACAGGTATTAGAGAGCAGTACTGTGAGAACACGAGGCGCATGAAAGTGTTTCCACAGCTTTTTGAGCAATTGAAACTATGCCTAATTCCTGTCGATGGCCCGATCTTAAAGTCAAGGGTGAAAATCACTTTACTCTGTGCATAGCCTATCGACTTTCATTCACTGTGACGCGAGAGAGAGTCTGTCTGAAAAATGCGTTACACTCCATGGGCATTCGTTGTCTCAAGGCGTTACAATACTCCGCGAGTGCTTAAGTAGACCGTACGAAAGTTTCATTTCGAAAACGTTTCGTGGCATTGATCTTATGCTCAATTACATTGAACTGGCCTTCATTCAGCTCAATAAAACTACATAACAAGGAGAAATCCATATTAAGAAGTGACTGATCATCGCAGTCATACACACAACTTAACCAGTAGCGAAAGCCTGAAGAAAAATTCAGGCCTGAACGGGATTCGAACCCATGACTTCTGCATAACTGGTGCAGTGGGATCAATAACGTAACCTTTCTCCGCAATTCTCAAATATGATCTCTTATATATTGATTGCAAGGATAAATCCGTTCTTGAACAACCGTTCATGGCAAGGGAAATGTAAAGGGAGATGTGGGAGATGTCGTGTTTAACCGGTTCTCTGGTACACACAAGAATCCACTCTCGAATCAGGCTAAGAAATCCGCCTCATCCAGTGCTCCTTTTTCATGGCGTTACACATACAGTTACATATATGAGAAATAACAGCCTCTATGCAAAATGAAAAACTTTATTTCTTAGAAATAAGATTTCAAAACTCGGGTCATTAAATTGGCAACCTAATTTATTTCAAACTTGTTGTTCTTGTTTCACTTTCAAGTTAAATTTCTCTCTTATTTACAACTATTTACAATTTATACATCTCACATTACGCATAAAACTTCGCTACCTAACAGGTAAGATCTCAGGCGATACAACTCCTATATGCGTATCGTGTCCATTAACCGTCCCCTGTGTACTGGGTCTTGCGTCTTCAAACTTTGTCCCAGTGAGAGGACTCCCAGCTTCTGAACGCGTCACTGTATCACTGTCACGTGATTTGCCAGATCGGGACTCCTGTCGTAATTTAGGCATATGGATAGGAGGGAGGGGAGAGTAGTGCGTTAACAGAGGACCGCTGTGGGGACGGGATGTCGTGGTATCTTGAGCTGTGTTAGGTGGAGAGTGACTGTAAGAGGCTGAAAAGAGTGAATGACAAATTAAATCATTAATACCATTATTATTATTATTCGTCTCATTCAAAACGGTTTCACTACAACCCAGACCCCGCTCAAAAGGTATTCCCTTATAATTTTGAAAGGTTTTGTTTAACTTTGTATTGTTGGATTGCTTACCAGGAGTATGTTGCTTGGCTTTTCTGATTTGCTTGCCTCCTGAAGGTCGTTCTACTGTAAAATAACTTCTGACAGCGGAGCCCGTCATTTCTCCGGCGTCATCAACAGGAACGATGTTCTTGCTGCAACACAAAACCCAAAAAATTCAATTACCTCTAGTGGCAAATATTATAACTCGACGAATCAAACACTGCTGGGTTTTCTTTTAGCGGCAGCAGTAAACCATAATTATGAAAGCCGTGAACTGAAACCTGGCTGGAGGTGTCTTAGTAATGACTGTTGTTTTCGATAGAGAAAAAATTCATCGCTCTTGAGCCCACCATTTGACTATAATGTAATATAATGCGATTCCATTAAAAATGGAAGTGTTCTATAATAATATTTTTCACAGCCTTAGGCCCAGATGTGCTTCCGAGGTAAATGATACAATACTGTGTGCAGTATTACCATAAGAAGTACTCATTAGGTTTAGGTGACTAATAACGTTGAGCTTACTGTGTAATGAATTTTGTTCCTAACATGGTTTAACCTTCATTTGACCTCCCAATTCCACGAAATTTTAGCATTTTGTCTAAGTTCACTGGATTCGTTTCGCAACATTGTTCCTCAACAGAGCATCGTGAGAAGCCAAATGAAGGTTGATCTTGAAGTTTGGATGAAAATGATCGCAATTTACCTGACATCTGTCTGACCAATCATCGTGCGATTAACATCTAGCTCCAGAATCCTAGGAGTGTTCAGTTGTACAGCCGCTGATGACGGAGCACCCAACACTTGCGATTTAGACGCCTGCCACGCCACACCCACAGACGAGCTTATAAGCGCTTGTTTATCCATGGGCTGTGTTACTCTCATCTTCATCGTGCCATCTTCAAGCTGACCACCTGTAGGGATTGAAGATGCGGCCCTGGCGAGGGAGCTTTGGGTAAGGTCACGGTAGAGCCCTGCTGATATTGGTGCCTTGCTTCCGAACTGTAGCCATGGTGTAGGTGCAGGTGTCGCGGGGCCGCTGGGTTTAGGAGGTGCTGGGGAAGGTTTATGCTTCTGCGCGATGACGTAACCAGTGTTTTCCTCAGGTCTGTTGAAAAGGAAGAATTCTTATGGTAAATCGTTTCATTTGCACTCATACATAACGTAAACGCATACATAGTATGTTTAAAAGAAAATCGCTCAACAGTTAACGACAGTAACACAATATATACACTGGGCCACACAACGAAAAGTTCTCTCGATTCCTTTATAACCCGATCTCTGATTTTTGAGGACTAAACTAAATCAAGGCTGGCGCGACGGTAAAAGGGCAAAGTAGCCTTTTTGGCCCAAACTATATTTCACCTAGCAGCGATAGACTTTGTAAGGGTGCGCCAGGGTTTACATAATTATTTTCGTACATTATAACACTACCCCCGAGGACAAACCGAAAGATAGCCATTGATGTTAAACAAAGCGCTAGTATCAATAGTGCAGAAGGGTACATAACAGCCTGCGGAGTTGTGATGGTCCTCTAGAAGATGATTTACGATACTTTAGTACTCGATTTACGAACACCTCCTTTGTATACGTGCTGTCTGTTTGTATCGTAAAAGTAAGAAATGCCCCTATTTTAGCTGAATTTCGAAGTCATTATAGTCAGATGTTTACACTATTTTCCAGCCGCCATATTGGTGTACCACGGAGGTACTCCAACATGGTGTTTCCATGCTGGACTCTGTAAATATCTGCGAAACATTTCAACGAATATCTTAAGTTTGGGAAAACGCACAGACCTAGAACTTGGAGAAGTGACTTCTCTCTTTACTTCCTATAACATCTTGACTTCATCTACTGGATGATTTTCGATTTACTTTTTTATTGCGTGACAGTGAAAACGATCTATAGTGCTTCTCTGTCCGTCTGCCAAACTGGCAGCCTTGTAATCAATTAGATTTAGTTAACACAAAAGCAATGGTGTAAGACAAGAAAGTATTTCGGTCCGTGCAAGAATAAAGAAATAGAAAGCTGGACTAATTAACTAACGAATGTGATCTTACCTTCCTTTTAGTGAGTATACTGGTTTGATAAGGAAGATTCCTGTCTCTTTTTCCAGGTTTTCAAAGCAAGATGTCAACTGTTGTGCGAGCCGTTCTCTGTCGTTGGCATATCCGTCCATTCTATCACCCCAACGCTGAGCGCGTTTGTTCTGCAGAGATTCCATCTTGTCCAAGGCCGAAAACACACCTTCGTCAAGACTGCGACTTTGTTTTAAGCTTTGTTCTATACAGAGGAATGCATTCAGGTCCAAAATTAAGAACAAACTTGAACTTACAATAACGCATAAGCGCAACTCCATCAATGATCTAGTGTCTGCAAGAATTATTCAGTTTAGAGACAGAGGAAAGCAAGTTAGTAGTGCTTTCTTTAGTTTAGTAAAATCCAACGTGCGCCCTGGAATACTATTTTAGGGTTCGCATCAATAAAGATACATCTGTAATTGGTCCACTGGATTACCTCAGTGTGTCCTCTGATTGATCAGATTGATTTCTTTGGTCCTGGTTTTAATTTTTACGACACTCAATTCAAAACTGCCCAAAGACCTGAAGTGGATTCCTGCAAAACTTACCGATGTCTTTCATGGCTCGATGGTGGCTGTACCGTCTGACGATGTGTGCCAATCGTTTAGACGGTAAACTAACATAGTCATCCATGTGTTCTATGATCACGGAGAAGCTGTTTTCAGACAATCGTCCCTCATTAACAGCGCGCTTTAGGATCTTGCCATTCCGCTCTGCATCGAGTCGCGTGAACATGATGGAAGAGCTTGTACGCTGTTAGGAAATAGGAAATTAAAATGTTAAGCTGTTTTAAGTGACAAGTCTGTTTGTCCGTAGTGAGTTAAGGTAGTAGTTCTGCCTAAGTTAAAAAAAAACAATGAGGTAAAAACCCTTGCTTGAATAATTAATTAAGCAGAAAAATTGTTATCACAGGAAGTTAAATTTCGGTGATATATACCCCAGAAGAAGCGGAGCGTGTGTTTCTGAGTTCTGCCAGTTGATTTCTCAGCTGTGTTATGGTGTCTTGCATGTCTGTCATCACTGCTACATTCTGACTAGTTTGTTCCTGATGGAACTTGGTTTCCTCGTCCAGATGTTGTTGCAGTCGCTCGTAGCCTTCAGCCAAGTCGTTATATTCCCTAAGTAATTTGACGTAGTTGGATTCCATGGCTGATGTATCTGGCAAATCCTCCTTCTACAAAAGATGCAAGAAAGAGCAGTGAAAAAGAAAACCAACTTAGGCAACACACTTTGGGAACAAAATTGAAGTTTACATTTTAAGCAATAACTTCGTCACCCATTTAATGACTCGCCTGTAGACATGGCTGCCTGCCTTCTTAACGCTACAGGCCCCTAACTCTTTAATATATAATTTTGTAAAATCTTTCTCCGAGAACAAGAGGGAAATAAAGCTTGTTGTTGTTATCACCGGCCTCAGTTTAAAACGCGAGATGCCGAAATGACGAATCAAAACAGTTTTCAAGACAACTACTTTTGAGTCCATATATCACACTGTAAAAGGCGTAGTCCGTTTCATCCATGAGGTGGCCAAATTATTCAGGCGTTCTACTGATACCGTAGGCCAAAGCTGTCAGAAATTCACGTACAGTTATTTTATAACAGCATTTCAGTAGTAGACCATAACCCACCTTTAGGCTCTTTGGCCTCCACTCTGGGCGAGTAGTCGGCTCCTGTACGGATTCCTCAGCGGTAGCCAGTCCTACACTCTTTGTTTCAACAACAATGGACGAGGAGAGGTGCTGGCTCGACAAAACAGTGTCCAGCTTATTCAAAATCTGATTTTCAACAAAAAATGATAAATCGATCAAAAAAAACATAACCAAGTCCAATTTACTAATAAACACACATGGAAGAAGCTAAAGAGTTTCCATTCACTGCAACACTCCATTGCTCTGAACGTTTTTGCCATAGCAGTTCACCTTATCATTGCTCATTGGTGAAGCAAGAACACTCTACGGTCCGGCTATTGACTACTGAGCTTCTCACTTACCTCGGAAATACTGTTCCGTATCTCTGGTAAACTTTCTATTATTTGCATGGTGTCGTCCTGGGGACATAATATAATACCACCTTATGAGCTATTTTGAGAGCTATACGCTTATGGTTTGTTGCTAGCACTATAACAAGCAGAAAAGACTGTATTACGGTTACAGTACATTCATTTTGGTCATATATATTTGATACAGAATTCTGTGGCCTTTTCTGTCCTATTCTAACCTTTCCTGCCACCCCGCTCCTCGACGCTTTGAACGTCTACTCAAACAAACAACAATAAAGATACAAAAGGGTTTTGGGGGAAGGGAGGAAGAGGGAGATTGTCGTTGGTTAGAGAAATTAAAGGAAGTATAACTTTCGATAGACGGTTAGTACAAAACTCATTTACCAGGTTGAGAATGACAGGCTTCACACTCTTGACCAAATTAGCTTCCTCACTCAGTCCTTCACCATCCAGCCACTGCACCATGTTACGACTGAACAACAGGACTGCATCATAAGTACGCACAGTCTCCTGAGCCACTGGGTGCTCGGTCAGAGCGGAGTTTATGAGCCGTCTGCGCGCCCTCGCACTCATAATGGGCCTTTTCTCCGCGGGCGGTGAAAGCATTGCTGGTTTAGATTCTCGAGGAACATTCTTTTAAATAAAAGAAGAAGAATGATTGGACAGTCAGTAGGACAATAATGAAATTTCGCGAAATGAATTTTTCGCGTTTTATCTTTCGTCATATCTCTCATATCCGTCACCCTTTTTAACTTAAATCCAGTGTTACGCTCCATTCTTACACTTTTTGAGAAGTCCTTCGTCTTGTATATTCCACTTATGGCAAGTCTTGCCCTATTCCCTGCTCCAGTTATACATATGTAAAAGCGGAGGAACTTGACCGAACATTGAATCAAATGTCACCATCAGCGCAATAAAACGTTTTGCGAGCAAATATGTATCTGACATCTCGCAAGAGCCGGAAAGACGACACCTTCAAAGGACAGTCATGATAGTTTGATTTTGCATAACATGAATATTTCACATTTGGCAGGTAATGCAATGAGTTATAATAACGATGAACTACGCCTTTGGAATAAGTGGAATATCGCTGGAAAACAAACTGAAAATTGTTCGGGACACGACTGACAAGTCATTCCTGCGTCATAGACGCCCGAGGGAGGGGAGACAGGTGGATGTTTCACTTCTACTTGAAACGATATTAACAGGAAATAGTCTCTCACCTCATCCGTTTCTATTTTAGCTGTGCTCGAGTTCGGTCTGGAGTCAAATTTAAGGCTTGAAGCAGCTCCGTCAAATCCACTGTCACGTGCGCTAAGTCCCATTCCAGCCCCTTGTTCCTCTGTTCCAGTGTCAATCAAATGAGCGGATGATTGACGGGAAGACTGGCTTCCAATAGAATGATGCCTGGTGACCTCCTAAGAAGACAATTCAATAACCACATCAGTAAACGTAACAGGAAACGAGGAAGTTGAAGACTGAGGAAGCTATGAGGTCTCTCATGATTAGAGCGCTGGACTACGAATCGAGCCGTCCGAGTTCGAACCGCAGTCGCGGTCACTATGTTTTGTGTCTTGAGTATGACACTTGGCTCTGACATTCTATCCACTACGGTGTATAAATTAGTACTGGCGAATTGTTGGGGCAAACTCTCTCATTTCCCTCTCCATTCCGGTTCACACATGGGTACTGGCGAATTTGTAAGGAGACAACCTGACAAAAAAGTCGTGAGAAAAACCTCTAACCAGACGAAATGGTGCATTGCACCGAAACTCGGATGACGGAATGATTCATGTCATACCTGTTCGGTTCCCAAGGACATAGAGGTCATGGTCTGTTCCTCACGCATGTTTACTAAGGATTTACTTGTCATTGTTTCCTGCTCTTGTTTGTCAAATAATGAGCCGCTTGTCATGGTCTCCTCTTCAGTTCTGTCGTAAAGTGATAGGCCTGTCATGGTCTGCTCTTCGTGTTTGTCTCGTAAAGCCTTCTCCTTTAGATTTTTCTGTAAGCAAAATCATTTTGATGAGTACAGATTATGTGCCAATACACTGGGCAGCTATTCCACGATAAGTACGGCTACATCCCTAAGATTCTTACAAAATATAATAATAATAAAATTAATCAAATAAACATGTAAAAAAGGTGTCACTTTTTGTTTCTGTTTTCTTAGAAAGAAAGACAAGAAAAGTGCCCAAGTAAGACGGAATTGAACATTTTAATCGATCTACCAAAGACTCTACAGGTATGCCTGAAGATGGACACGCGCTTTAGCAGACAGTGGAAAGAGACAGAAATAGTGCTTTATGCTCAATAAGCTTTTCCTGTAACCCGACAGTTTATACTTTAGAACGGTTACCGCTCAGATGCAGGGGACTGACAAAATAAGGTGGGCCCGATCGCATAAAATCTTTAATTTCCACTTTTTCCCAGTGACGAAACGATAAATTTGACTGTCAAATTGAAGATTTTAACTCGCCCTCACACAAATTTATACAAGTATTCTTACCATTTCCTCCTGCTCTGAAAGGAGCTCTTCCTACAAGACAAAGTGATTACACCTGTTAATAGTTGATATAACATACTCCCCGATTGGCAGTTAGTCAGATAGTTAGTCAAATAAGCACAAAACCAGGGTCTTCAACTCAAAACTCGACCAAAAAGAAGCAAACTGGAAGCAAAAGGAAGCAACTGATTTATCAGCACAGTATCCCAAATGTACATGATTACCGAAGCATGTCATTCTTGCGATCACAGCGACATGGATTAATTCTGCACACTGGCTATTAAGCGAACATATGCACTGCCTTGTCTACGTCAGGATGAATCGAAACTTTACATATTGGTCGTTTTCGTAAAGACAATTGTAAAGAAAAAAACCCACCAGTTGCAAAACTGCCTGTTCAGCCTGAAAAAGAAAACGAAAAGAGTCACTTACTAAACAGGTCGCTTCATGGTTATTATACGGACCGTCATACAACGCCTTTCCTCACTGGAGTACAATATAGAGGAGAACCACTGAGTGGCCATTCAATGACCGCTAAGGAAATTTCCTCAGTTATGAAGTGATGAGACAGCTTTCGTGAGGTCTTCTAGCGTTAACTTGGCAATGCCTCTAGTACTAAAAACAACACAGCGGCTACATAATTTATAGAACGCTCGTGAAACTGGAGACTAGGACTCTCGCTAGAATGTTACCCGCAGCCAGTTTGCAAATTACTGCTCAGACACATTGACACTTTGACATGCAAAGAACTCTCAGAGTTGCCGACTCCGACGTTCTCGTTAGGCTGCGTAATTTTTTTCTATCTTCAAAATATAAAGCAAAGATAAAATAGAGTAATTTTGTTTCTTGTTGTCTTGTTGCCACGCATCGACTGAAAACTTTTGAAGGTTTTAAGAATACAGCTAAATATAAAGCACTTTACAAGCATAATCTAACTATTGCAAATATGTTTTCTTCCTCGCAGGTGATTGTCTAAATGTTGTCAGAAGTTAAAATCCTAATAATTACTAAATTAAAAAAAAAACTACAAAAAAAGCTGCTGGAAAAAATGCTCTGCCTAAATGAACAGTTTTATTACCTCTTTTTCCGCTTGTTCCTGGGGGAATAACGAGTAAGAAATTAGTTCAAATAGCATCTTGTTACTACTATAAACTGCTAGTATCACGAGACCGCTCAATTTATTTGCTTGGACGAAACAGAAACAGTGGTTTTAATTAAGGAGAACTTAAACTAAGAAAATGACTAGCGAAGTGCTTTGGTCGCACCAAAAAAGTGGCCATGATGACCAACGAAGTCGTCTTAACAGGGTGGTGGTCAGCTGCAGGTTCTAAATGACTGAATAAGAATTGATACCGAAAAAAATTGTCAGTATTATCTGACATACATACATACATAC